>Ga0208684_1000529_pt1 | contig 26872 bp, 24 predicted proteins | sample MalvireepMed_b05_FD_184245 | JGI IMG/M metagenome (GOLD analysis project Ga0208684, IMG submission 184245) | Marine viral communities from the Global Malaspina Expedition - Malaspina viral metaG DeepMed_b05 (SPAdes) (version 2) | ecosystem: Environmental > Aquatic > Marine > Oceanic | place... | reverse complement strand
GTCCCAGAGGGAACAGAGATCAACAAGGGGATGGAGGCGTACCAAGAGTTCGCCACCAATCCAGAGACGAAGACGGAGTTGATTGACCTGGCATCAATGGCTCGCCAAGTGAATCCTGGCCAGTTTTCGGTGGAGAACCGGGCCGTGGACCACTCCCGTTATGGGGGCGCGTTTGCCCCACAGGTCGAGATAGAAATGCTAAAGAGCGCGGTTGTTTACAAGCAGCCTCCACTTGCAGATCCTTCAGATGATGCGGCGGAGGCCGTTGTTGAAGCGGCGGGCGGTGAGGCCGGACCCAAGGGCGTTACGCCCGCCAAAGGTGCGCCCGGTCTCCCGTCGTCGCTGGGCAACCTTTCCGACAAACAGAAGGAAATGGTGAATATCATCCGAAGAGAGTTCCACTACGCGGGCTTCGATGACAATATGGCGGCGGCGGCTATTGCGAACGCTTGGCACGAGTCGAAGCTGGACCCAGCGATTCAGTCAAAATATGTCCATCCGAAAACCAGAAAACGAGAGCAGTCCTGGGGCTTGTTTCAGCTAAATACTGCTAAGCCTGGGTTTGGCGGGTGGAGGCTGGGCTCTCCCGACCCCATGCCCCATGAGGAACTGATCAACCCCGTCACCAATACTCGAAGAATTATTGAGGTGATTCAGGGTGAGGATGGACAAGCGCTTCGCGATGCGTGGTGGGAGGGGGCTGATGTAGAGGCTCTGTCTGCGCTGTTTACTACAGACATCGAGAAACCCGAATTTGCCAACCAGCGAGCAAAAGAGCGTGCCCCAGACGCCGTAAAGTTTTCCTCTATGTTGGCCGACATGGGGAGTGCTATTGAATCAGAGCGTGATGAGGCCGCTACACCTGAAGACGTAGATACGATCCTTACCGATGGCTTTGTCGATCAATCAGCCGATATTGATCTTCCGAGCGCCCTTAATGACCCTGAGTTTACTTCAGCCCCGAGAACGGCAAAAGAGAAGATTCGTGAGGAAGAGGCGAGGTTCGGCACCATTGATCCGTCAACTGGCATCATTACCCCGAAGGGGAAAGCTGACCTCGACAAGTTGCGGAGAGAGATCAAGGAAGCAATTACAGATGACCCCGAAGGGGCGGACTTTATTCTTGGAGAGTACGAAGACCAGTGGGCCAGGATTTACCCTGGCAACGTGGATGACCCTGAGACCAGAAACATTATTTCAGAAAGCGAGAAGGCGTGGCGTGATGAGCAACGAAGCCAAATCGGCCACAGTTTGTGGAAGAGGGGCCGCTATGCGTATGACGTGGGATGGAACAAAGAAGCAGTGAAAAGGCTTACCAATGCCTTCAATGTGAGCAGAAGGACGGAAATCCTTCTGGACATTGCAAGGGCGCACGCCAAGGATGGAAATAAGGAAGAAGCTAAAAAGTCTCTGGATCGATACAAGGTTGAGGGCCCAAAAGAGGACCAGGAGAGGCCGGATAACGCTTCCGCCGTGCAGAGCCTTGAACAGTTTCTTGGTGCAGAGGACGTTGATAAAGAATTGGTCTCTGCGGCCACTGTGTCAACGGCCCAGCCCAGCGCCCTGGTCGCAGCCGTTCCCGAGTCGCCCTGACCCGGCCCGCCTGATACAATCCTTTAACAAGAGGGCTTCGCGTGGCTGAACAAGAAAAAACTGGCGCAAATGAAGAAGCACAGCCGCTGACTGAATCTGAACTGGCTGAGTATGACTCCTTTGTTTCCGGGCTTAGCTCGGGCTTGGAATCATACGAGCAAGAAGGTGCTCCAGAGGCCACCGCTGAAGATGCTCTGCTGACTGAAAGCATGCTGGCTGATGCTGGGCCTGAGCCTGAGCCTGGGCCTGAGCCTGAGCCTGGGCCTGGGCCTGAGCCCGAGGAACCAAAAAGTGAAGAGAAGCCCATATTTGAAACCAGAAGACCAGAAGGGAGAGAAAGCATCCAAGAAAGCCTGGATGACATTGATGCTGCTGCCGCTGAATATCGAGTCAACTTTGAAACCGTAGACCAGTTGGACCACCAGACGCTTACGCCGGAACAAGTAGAAGATCGAGCCCTAAAGGCCACCAAGGATCTGTACAAAACGTCCACCAAGGGCGCGCGTGCCCTTGGTGCATACATTCCGATCAGTCGTGAAGACCAAGATGCAAGGACTGCTTTTCAGTCTCATATCATCATTTTGCAAGACATTGAGCGAGAGGCCAGAGAGTCCACTCAAGCCAAGCTCGATGAGGGTGACTATATCGGCGCGATGGGGGCCTTCTGGGACTCTTTGCAGCAGCACAAGTCGGACATTATCACCCAAAACCAGTTGTATGATGCGGCCGAGTTTTACTACTCGAAAGGTGAGCGTCGTGGAGAGGTCAAGGGCCTATCTGAAGACGTTGAAGTGTGGTCAGGTGTTGGTGCGGGCCTTGGTGCTATTCTTGGGGCTACTGCGGGATTTACGGCTGGCCCTGGTGCTTTTGTTGCTGTTCCCATGGGTGTGCTGGGTGGCGGGATGATTGGCGGCGTTGCCGGCTACGAGGCCGGGGCGTATATCGAGAGCCCTCGGGCCCTCCCGAACCTTGTGCAGCGAACGTACAACATCATGGAGTTTCCGAACGCCTTTGCCAGATGGGCTGAGGACGCCAGCATTTTCGCTGTATCAATGGCTGCGGACGCAACAGCTTCAGCAGCGGACTCTGTTGGTGTAGATGTCGAGCCAATTCTTGAGGGGTCGCGCGAGGCCGCAAAGGAATTGCGTGAATCGTTGGAGAGAAAGAAGGCTCTCGATATTCCAGAATTGAAAGAGTACATTCCTGTTGCTGGGCCTCTGTGGCGCAAGGCTTCTGACGAGTTCTTCATCTCGGCCACAAGGACCGCTGAAGCCGCGTTGTCAACTCCTGGGGTTCGAGAAGCCATCGTGGCCGAACGAGACCGAATTGATGCGCTTCAAAAACATGGCCTGTTCGGGCAAGAACTGATTGGATTGCTTCAAAAGGTCGCAGACGAGCCGGAACTAAAAGAGGAAGTTTCCTCACAGATTCTGTACTCGCTTCATCAGCAGAGCTACGAATCTTTGCCAAAGCCCCTTCGTCGCGAGCACCTGGATGTCAAAATCTTCAAGGACGCTGTCCTTCGCATCACTGATGAAGAGATGGAAGAGTTCGGTGATGTGATTGCATCCAATAGATGGATAAAAGATGCAGTCAACGCTGCCCGTGAAGACAAGGGCCATGGCCCAATCCAAGATGCGCTGGACAAGGTTTCGTTTAGTGCTTTTGCTGGTGGGCCGCTTGAGGGAATGCTTAAGGGCGGAAAGGTCTACCCGAGCACTGAAGACTTGATGGCATACGCCAAAGAGTCCAGAGAAGTCATCATGGCAAGTGGTGCTGAAGCGACCACAGACATTGTGCGAGTCATGGGCCGCAACATGTTCACCAGGACCAAGGTTGGCGATGAGGTTCTTGCCCCAGAATCCGACTTGGCTTTGTGGATGAAGCTGATCGGGATCACGCCGACGCTTGCGGCCGAAGTCTCACTTGTGGACCCAAAAACTGGTGAGTCCCTCATTCCCGCGACCTCGGTGTCTCCTGGGCTTTCCTGGCTCGCAAAAAACATTACCCCAGCCAGCTATGACTTTTCCCATAAGCTGGGCCTTCGTGACCCAGACTCCACATGGCTTGGGCGGGTAGCTGCGGCAGGGAAGATGGGGAACATCGGGCTCCAGCCTGGGATTACAGACATTATGCGCGCCGAAGGCATGAAGCCCGGCGACCCAGGGTGGATGGCGTGGCAGTATGTTGGGCTTGGCGCTGATTCACTGATCCAGTGGGAAAAGCCATTCTTTGCTGCCACAGGAAGGGTGGCGTCCGCTGTCGCTCACTCTGCTCGGTTTGCCAAAGAAGTAAAGCGGGCTCCCCGTGGCCAGAAGATGAACGCAGCCTTGGTCCAGACGATGCCAAGCTTGTATGCTCGCCTGAATGGGTTGCAGGACTCAGACATCTACACGGCCTACCACGACTACATTTTGACGGTCAACAGGCACCTAAGAAACAAAGGTGAAAACCCGCTTGAGTCCCTGGACAAGATCGATAACGAGTTTGTGGACGAGTACATTCGTCAGAATGGCCTGGACCCGAAAGAGGCGAGAGAGAAGCTCCAAGATGCCCTTCATCGCGCTCGGCGTGTTCGTGCTGCGGCTATGCAGAACTACAACGCGATAGGAACCCCGGCCTCGGCATCGACGCGCATGTCCGATGGGTACATCCGGTTTCGCAATGACCTCTACGCGCTTGCAGATGAAGGGATAATCGAGCGGGAAAGCATCCCCACCATCGAGGCTGTATTTGAGCGTCAAGCCGAGATGTTGTCGCTTGACCCAAGTGTTCCAGACATCGAGACCCCTGCTGACTTCTTCCGTGCGTTTAGGGTGACGGCGGAGGATCGCGCCCCAGGTCCAGGTGCCAGAATGATGGGCGGTCGGCGTGAGTTCAGCAAGAAGAGGGGCCTGGGCGGCCTGCGCGCCGTCTTGGATGATCTTGACATCAATGAAGCAGACCAAGCCTTTATTGAGGGACTTAATACTCAGTTTGTGGCTACGGCGGCTCAACGAAGAAAGTGGGACGCAAAGGGTTCTGCATATCGCCGGATTGAATCAATTGCTGACCTTACAGAGGACGAGGTTGCGCAAGCCTTTACGCTCGCCCGAGACGGAAAGTTGGCTGGGGCGAAGGCTGTAGCCGATAAGCCGCCAAGCCCCAAAAAAGTGGGAAGGCTTCTCAAGAAGTGGGACGATGGCTCCCCGAAAGGTTCCGGCGTTCCAACTGCACTTACCAGAAAGACACGGTTCAGGAAGTCTACCCGTGGGAAGGGTGTCCCAAAGAACACCAGCCTCAAAAACGCTGAGGCGTCATTTGAGAGGATTGATGAGGCGAGGGCCAAGCTGAAAGGCAAAAACCCCATTCTTAATGACGCGCTTTGGAATGAGTATTGGAGCCTGGTAGTTGGTGACAACGTCGTCATTCAGCCTCCATACCAAGTACGGAAATATGCAGACCCTCAGTCAATGGCAGACGAGTTGCTCCGGCTCAGTCCAGACCAGATCAGGACTGCTGGCGAAGGTATCGAACTTGTTGAGTCGCTTGGCGGGTTCTACACAGAAGGCACAGCAAGCGTTGAACTGACTGGTCAGCTTTTGCTGTGGACGATTCTGAGTCGAAGCCTTTCTTCTTATCCCCACGAAAGCGCTTTCATTGATGCATTTCTTGCTGATGTAAAGACATACATCCGTGCAGCGGCTGAGGGCCGTTTTGATGAAGAGATGCTTCACCGCTTCAGGGTCTGGGTCGGTCGCGGTGGAGACACAAAGGAGAACCCAGAGACCCACAAAGACAGAAGCCTTCGGTGGCTTCAAGCAAATGGCAAGGCCACAGCCGGCGAAATCGCTGAACTACAGGCCCAGGGACCCGCTTTGCCGTATGAGGGCTCAGGTGGTCCTGCTACAGCAAACCTGAACTCCTTCGGGGACAGCTTTCTGACTAAGGCAACCCGCGAACTGCCTGCTGGCCATCCCTATGAAGGGAAGACCGCGCTCATGGCCTTGCATGAGATGTTGCTGGACCAAAGCCTGTCAGGGAAAGAGATCAGGCGTAGATGGCACTCGTTGTTTGAGAAGTCGGGAATTGACAACAAGGTTGTCTCGTTCCTTCTTTTGGCTGCTGGCCGCAAAGACGTAACGGTCATCGACCGGGTTCAAGCAAACCACTTCTGGGGCAAGTACGCTGGAGACGGGCTGATTGTCCGAGACGCTGATGGAAATGCGGTTGACCTATACGAGAGCTTCCTGAAGCCCAAAAAGCATGAGGACTGGGAGGAGGGCGTTCTAAGTGAGGCAGAAAGAAAGTGGTCCAAGGTGCCACGGCCGTATTCGGCGGCATCACGCGGCTTTGCTGATGCTCTAAGCGGTGCTCGTGGTTTGGCTCTTTATGAGGCGATTGAAGACCTTTTGCTTCAAAGCGTGGATGAAGGGTACAGGCTTGCCGGTAGAGAGGGTGAGGGCTCTATCGGAAGGTTCCACTGGGAGTCCTGGGTGCTCAACAGCGGGCAGGAAGTCGGCCATGAAACGCTGAAGATTCTTGTTGCAGACGCATTTGGTGATTTCGACCCGGCGCTTGGCCATTCTGTCCGTGAAGGCAAGTTTGCCATGAAACGATATGGCATCCGGTACGCTGTTTTACCTGGGGGCAGGCGCGGGTTTGTGATGGAGAACTCTTCGGATACTCCATACATCTTTGATAAAGAGTCATATTCAAGGTACGCCGATAGCCTTGATAAGGACATCTCGAATATAAACAGACCAGACAGGGTGGTGCCGCGTGGCTGGAAGATCAGAAATGAACGATTCAAAGACATCAAGTGGTACGAGCGAGCCTCAGTTGACCGAGACGCCCTCGACCGACTCATCGCAAGAACAGGCCGAAAGGCAAGTCCTGAAGAGACTCTGGCGACTCGCCGCGCCCGTGGAGCCAGAGGAGAGTTTGCCGAAAGAGGAATAGATGCAGAGCCGGTCTTTGTTGATTTGGCCGTTACTGGCGCTCAGGCCGACAGGCCAGCAATGGTCGCCTTGAATGAGCAATACTCGGCGCTTGTTTCCGAGCTTTCTGGGCTTACAACCAAAAGCAAGCGCGCCGCGAAGCAGGCAGAGATTGATTCGGTTGCCTCGAAAATCTTCGATGACTTTGAGCAGTCTGTAGTTGACCTGTTTGATGTTGAAGGCATCACCGTCGAGACATTTGAGCGCAGCACAGGAGGGTGGGCTGGTCAGTCCTTGGAACCCAACCTGCGGGTTAGCGTGTACGGAGATGAGGCACTAATCCGAGACCGGGTTGCACGATTCAATGTCACGTCGGGGCAAGAGGTTGGGCCTGGAGCACGAGCGCAAGGCGGTGGCCTTAGCAGGGTTTTTGTCAGCCCCATTGATGACCCGCCAGCCCTATCGGCCTTGATTGATGACATCACTGATGCAGATGTGGCGAAACTGATCTGGGATGATGCCGGCGTCGAGCGGCTGGCAAGCATGTCCATCAAGCTGCCGCCGAAGATGCTGACTCCAGAAACGATGGCTCGTCTCGGAGACTATTTCAAAAAGAACGAGATGGGGTGGTCTATTGAGCCCAACTCAGGTGTTCTTGAGTTGGTTCATACTCCTGAATGGAGCGGCGTTTCGGCACGAGATCGCCTTCGTCACTTCGTTGAACTTGCAGACGACTTGGATGATTACGCAGAGTCAAACGACTTCGGATTTGCGGATGTCGAGTGGGCGAAAGAGCGCGTTTTGATCAGTGCGCCAGAGGCATCAACTCCAGAATCAGGGTATAATGTAAAGGCATACAACCAGGAGATATTGAGCAATGAGCAACTGGACAGAAGAGGAATTGGACAGCGGGCAGAAGTTCTCGGACGGCCTGAGAGACCTATTGGGGCTCCCGAGGAAAGACGTGCGGAAGCCCCGGACAAGGCGCTCCCCGAGGAACGGCAAGTTCTTGAAGGAGAGGAAGCCCGGCCAAGTGATCTCGCACCTGAGGTTCCCGAAGAGTCAACCTCAGACCGAAAAGCCGCAGACAGTGCAAATGCCGCCCGAGCGCTTTCGGCAGATGCCCCACAACGTGTCGGGGGCTTCCGACTTCGTCGGGTTGACGAACGAGGACATTATGGCCTTGATGTACTCCAAAGAGGAGTCACCGAGCGAGGAGTAGACGTTGAGCCCGATGTGTCTCGGGCCCTGTTTGAAGAAATGGGGCTTGAGGTCAGCAGGGACAGCGCCGGAAACCCGGTATCAACAGCCGAGCAGTTAAAGGTTTATCCGCTGAAGGGCGAGTTTGGCTCAACAGTAGATGAAGTCCTTGGGCGACTGAATGAGTGGACAACGACGGAGGGCACAGTTGGTGACGGCTGGGCCTTTGCTGTATTCGGCCCAGAGCGTCTTCCTGATGGAACCTTGGGTCAGTTTGTGCCTATGGACATGAGCCGCAGCTATGGCCAGAAGACGGCGTGGATTTATCAGCCATATGACCCCAAGGCGTCCTTTGGAGATGTTGCTTATACCTATGCATGGCGGGCCTCACATGAGATCGCTCATGGCCTTGTTGATGCGAAGATGACCCAACTCTTCGGCGAACAGGGTCGTCGCGCTGGTGCTCTGGGTGTTGAGGCGATGACTCCTGGCGGGAGGATGGCCGAACCACTTAGTTTGGCCGATGCTCTTCGTGCAATCGAGTGGGAGCATTACGCCTTTTACAAGCAAAGAGAGATTCTGGAATCTGACTTCGGAATCAAGATTTCTGATTCAGAGTTCAACCAAGAATATGCGTTGAACATGGCGGATGCTGTTCATCGCGTCTTGAGTGGTCGGTTTTCTGACCCTGGAGAACTCGGCATTGCTCCAAAAGACATCCAGCCCTCGCTGGTGCTTGGAAACGCAAGAAATACCTTGAGAAGGGCCGCGAGAGAAATGGGCCTTGATATGGCCGAAGACTTTCTATTGGATGATGTTCTTGCCGGTGGGCCCACTTTCCGAATGGAGCCTGAGACGACAGCCCGGCCAATGCTCAAAGACGGTGAACCTCTTGGCTTCTTTGAGTGGGATGCTCGCACCAAGCAGGGAATCATCAATCTATTCGGCCGCGCAGACGAGGGCGTGCTCTGGCATGAGAACATGCACCTTGTTGCCCAGTTGATGGGAGATGACTGGCGCAAACAGCTTGTGAAGCACTTTGACAGCGCCGTGGATGATGCCGGTGTTCGCAGGCTTACTGACTTGGGGCACGAGCAGGTTGCTGAAGCATGGCGCGTGTACCGTGGTCACCGAAACGCTTCGCATGGGGTCATCCGGCGGTTTTTTGACCAGCTTTGGATTGGGCTTCAGAACCTCTACGCGAACATTCGACGCAAGCGTGGTGTGCTCCCAGCACAGATGGTGAAGTTTTGGGACACGCAGTTCGGTCCAGACCCAAGGGCCTCTGCATATGCGGTGAATGTGGCCGATAGCGTTGGCAAAAACCGACGCCCTATCGTCTCCGTGAAGAGCGAGCCCTGGGTGCAGGTTCGTGAAGAACGTCCAAGAAAGGCCGGCGCTGCTCGCGAGAGGAGACGCCCGCGCCTTGACAAGACCTCTGTTCTCCAACACTCAGGCAGATCCCTGGAATCTGTTGTAGATGTCATGCCAGACGGGAGGCGGATCCCGAGGCGTCGTTGGGCTGAGCAAGACATTGATGTTTTGGACTTGTACGACAAGGCCGTTGCATATGTCCTTACCGAGCAGTTCCGGGGAACGTCGAAGAACATGCCCTTGGTCCGAATGGGGACCGGGAGGACTGTTGTTCCAAAGGAGCGCGTTGAGCGTATTCGCCAGTCCGTTCGTGCCCGATTCATTGATGCACTCAAGCTCAGCCCTGGTGAACTGAAAAAGAGGATCCTCCAGCGAAACTACAAAATCTTTGGAGATGAAGGGTATTCATTTCTGAGGGGAGACTTCTTGCGCTTCATGCATGGCGTTGAACTTCCGTTTGGCATCAGTGAGCGACATGTGGATGCTTTGTATGACCGTATGCGGCTACAGCATGTTGGTCGTTTCGAGCGTGAAGAGGTCTACAAGGTTGAGGTGGTTCCACTGAAGCCCCATGAGGCGGCTGGGTTCAAGACCCTTGTTCACGAGTTGGCATCACAGCCCATGGGGAACAAGATCACTGACTCTATGCTGGACCCAGACACCAGCTTCCGTCTGGTGACCACTGACGAATTCAATCTGGTTCAGGCGGTGCTAATTGATACAGAGGCCGGCGTTGCGTCCAGGGCCGCCCGATATGCGGAGTCTGTCTCATCGACCATGATTTCAGCGTTTGCTCGTGCGGTTGCCGAGAAGGTTGAAAGTGGAGCAGCGTGGATAGAGGGCGCTGACAAGGTTTTGGCGAAGATCAAACGGATGTTTGAAACGCCGACTTTCGGTAAGGACTATTTCGATGAGGGGGTCCGTGACCTTCTTGAGACCTCAATGCGTGAACTTGCTGGGGCTCAGCAGTGGATTCTCAACCTTGGTGCAAAGCTCGCCAAAGAGAACCCCAAGGCCAGCTTCTACGATTTATTGAAGCACGCCCGCCGCCAACTGACCCCGCCGGTCAACACTGCCCACACATGGGATCTTTACAGGATTCGAGAGGCGCTTGGCGGAATCGAAGTGAAGATGGAGGACGTGGCGAGAGGAATGATTGCTGAAGACGTTGTTCCGCCGGGCTTTGACCCGACTGTGGGTAGCGTTGACCTTGGCTATGTCTACAAAAAGATCGGAAACATCCAGACCCTTCTCGATGACTGGGAGGGAATGACTCCCCATGAGAGACAAGCTGTCATTGAGGTTCGGAAATACGCCGACATTGAAAACAGCGCACTAACTGATGCAGACAAAGCAATTCTTGCTGATGCGATCCGGGTGGTCAAAATGGGCCTCGATCGTCGGTGGCTCGCGGTCACCAAGAGGGGCCGCGAACTGTACCAGTCGCTTTCTGGTTCTGCTGATGCGTTCAAGATCAGCGATAAAGAGGCCGCGCTGTTCTACAACATGTTCTTTAGGGGGCAGATTGACCGGATGTTCGTCTTTGGGACCCATCGGGGGCTCAAAGGGCTGAATGTAAACAAGCCGAAAGAGTATGACGGGAATAGGGCTCTGGTCGAGATGTTGGTTCGACTTCGTGCGAACGAAATCATGTCGAACCTGTCCAGACAACTGGCTGATTACGGCTTGAGCGGCGACATCCGAAAGATGGCCGAGTTCAAGGGGCTGGGTGAAAACCCGTTCTTCGACCGGAGCAAGTTTGCCGAGCGAGTTGCTCACTTCATTGAAGCCGAGATTCATTGGCGAAACAAGGACATTGCAACCTATCGGTCAGAGGGTGGCGAGTTCTTGATAGACCCAACAACCGGTAAGCGTGAGTTTGTTCGATACGAGGCCGTGGCTGAACGCCCGCCGCCAGAGATGTTTGGCGCTCTTGAGTTGGTTCGCCCCGGTCTTGATGAGGTCAAGTTGCGATCGGCGGATGATATGGTTGCCTATACCATGGCCTTGGAAATGCTGGCCGAGTGGGGCTTCAAGCATGGCCGTGGCGCATGGGAGTGGGTTGATTTGCCGGATGGCACAAAGCAGTTGATGCCTGCGATGGTTGCCAGAGAACTGGAAATGGCCTTTGACCGCGCTGCGGGTGTTGGAAAGGCTTTCGGGAGAGGCAGGGCCCAGATTGGCCGAAGGCTTCGTCTTGCTGAGGCGGTCACAAAAGAACAGCCCACACTAAAAACCAAAGCAAAGATGACGGCTGGCTCTGCTGTCAATCTGATTTTTGATTACTTTCCAGCGACTCCGGGTCGTATTTCAATGGGAGTTACTTGTGGCCTTGGTCTTCCAATCGCGCCGTATTTTGCTGGTGTAGTGATTGGAAACATCTTTCAGGTGTACCAGGGTCAAGGCCTTCAGGCGGCCCTGAAGGATGCGGGCCTGTTTCTTCCAACGATGGCAAAGGCTGCCACTTCAGACCCAGGGTTTGTTGGGGCTGCGATGGCGCGGCTGTGGAAGGACGGGCTGCAACTTCCAGATGCGCCACCGATGATCACAGACGATTTTAAGATCGTTACCGTGGACGCATTTACGGCTGGTGCCCGAAAATATGGTCTCAAGTCGTCGTTTGTGTTGGCCGAATCAGAAGAGGCGGTGGTCAAGCGGATAGAGGGGCTGTTCGCCGGCAAGATTGGAAAGACCATTCGAGCGGCCAAAGACTGGCAGCGGACCATTGTTGAGTTTGCGACGGTTATTGATAACTACTTCCGCCTGTCGATCTTCAGGCGTGAGATCCAGAAAGGCCGAACCTTTGCAGATGCTGCTCGCGTGGCCCGAAGGATTGTCTTTGACTACAGCGATTTGAGTGAGTTTGAGAAAGCTGTTTTCAAGAACGTGATCATGTTCTACAGCTATTTCCGCAAGAACATGGACCTGTTTTTTGACACCATGATTCAGAACCCTGAGCGGGTGATTGCGCAGGTTCGTCTTGTTCGCGGCTCACAACATGTTGCGGCCGAAGGGGATGAGCCTGGAGAGCCGCTGCTGACCATTCCTGAGCATGCACGCACGAGGCTGGTGTCTCCGTTGGTCAAGATTTGGGACAATGACCACCATTACAAGGGGCTCAACTTCTATGCCCCGTATCTTCCTGTTCCCGATGCACTCAGTTTGATCATCCTTCCGTTTCAGTGGATGTATGGGGATGATGAAGAGTCATCCAAAGCCGCGAGAGAGCTACTTGGGCGCACCATCCCATTTTATCAATACCTGATCGCAAAGTCGTATGAGATTGACCCGTATTTCGGTCGAGACATTGACCGCGCCCCGAATCAGGTTCCGGCATGGTTGGTACAGTTGGATTTCAACACGACCGGCGGAATGTTGTATGATTTTCTGGACATTCAGAGGATTCCTGTCGATAAGGTGAAAAACCCGGTTTACATGGATGTTCCTGGTCGTGGCATTTATCGGGCAAGAAACGGAAAAAACTTCTTCTTGCTCAAGCAACTGATGCAGTTCCCCCCATTCGGCCGTCAGATGGACATCCTGTCAACGATGGACAGGGCGAATCTTGGGCCTATCGAGGGGCTTGTTCGGATCACGGATATTTACCGAGAGAAGACCGGCGGAGGGGTATTGCAGAACATGGAGTGGTTGAATCCTCTTCGTGGTGGGGAGGTTGAACTGCTTGAGGGCAAATGGGAGGGTGGCTACCAAGAGTTCGGCACACCGCCCATTTGGCCAGGAACAGACCCAGAGTCCCCTGAGTACATCACTGCGGCCCCGCGTCCTGGGTTCATAAAGCCAGAGGGCGAAAAGGTACGATCGCCCGATGGTGTTCTTGAGTACACGATCGACCCCAAAAAGTTCAACTGGATTGAGCTTATGGGTTTGCTGGGCGCTCGACCGAAGCTTCAGAAGACCGAAAAGGTGGTCAAAGAAGAGATGATGCGCCGCCATGCGCGCAAGGTGAAGGCCCAGGCCGCAGAGATGCGCAAAGAGGCCACAATGGAGCCTGAATGAGTGTCGCAATGCGAACTTTTAACACATGTGTTCGCTCATGTTATTGTACTGCCGAATACTTCCTCTCCCTAACATTTCCCCACATGGAGTAAATCATGTCCTCAATTCCCCAACTTACTGGCGGTCGCGCTCTTGAACATGGCATTGGCATGCTTGTCGATCATGGCCGTGGCTCTGGCAGCAAGATGTACGTCGGTGGCCAAGCAAATGCTGATGTTGCCGCTGGCACAGTAATCAACGGTGACGGTGAAGGAACCACCGAAAGCGAAACGACTGAATATACGGTTCCGGCAAACACACTGGTTGCCGGATCAACCATTCGCGCTAAGTTTTATGTGCATTGCCCATCAGGTAACGGTTCCGACACAACCCAAATCGCATTGCGGTTTGGTTCGAACACAACAGCAAGCAGCAATTCGGGAATCGAGACCGCCGCTACTGATCTTGACAACAGTGGCGCTGTTTGTGTTGGTGATGCTGTCGTTCAAATTCGTACTGCCGGGGCCAGCGGGACTGCCGTTATGTTTGGAACCATTGCTATGGATACCGTGACTACTGGCATCGCTCTTAGTCATGATGAGTCTGGTGCTTTGGCTACGTTTGCTGTCGATACCACAGCGGTGAACTACCTTAGCGTAACGATCACTCTGGGTTCTACGAACTCATCGATGATCGCTCAATCAGAAGCCTTCATCGTAGACGTCGTCAACCCGTCTACCTGATCCTGAATCTCTACTCGTAGGAGATCCCCATGAGAGGGTTCATCTGTAATGACAACGCTACGACTGAGATTACGACATCATACGGCAATGGCGTTCTTCTTCATGAAGACGCCGCCGTTGATGCCCGCTCTCGGGCTATGCCTCAATCGTGTTGGCTTTCTCACGTAGACATTTCGCTCACAAATGCAAACAGCGCCGCAACGGTGTCGGCATTTTTGACTTGGGACAGCGGTAAGGACCACCCGATGACTGGTGAGGCCACGGGGTACAAGCTTCAGTCGGGCTCAACCTCGAACCTGAAGCATGTGTCTATCTCTCTTGATGCTGATGTAACGGCCCCTACGGCGCAAACATCGGCAGGAAAGTGCTACCTTTGGGTTTTGGTTGATGATGCGACCGGAAGCCCAGAGGTGGCAACTGCTCGACTTCATTGGGCCGATAACCGCAGCCGTTAGGAGGTTCCGTGGGCTTCAATAACAACTTCAACAGCCAGGGCGGGGCTACGGTCCTGACCGATCTTGAAGTCGACGGCACTACCGTTGTCGTCGATGAAACCAACGACCGGGTTGGCATCGGCACGGACAGCCCAGACGGGCGGCTGCATGTGATGAAGGGTTCTGCCGGAAGCGTCACGGCCAGCGGCGACGGTAATGCGCTTGTAGTTGAATCTGATGACGTTGCTGGCATGACGCTGCTAAGCCCTGGGGATGGGGTGATCTACTTTGGGGATGCGGCAGATAACGACGAAGGCCGGATCGTCTACAAACACTCTGACAATTCGATGAATCTGTGGACCAACAATGCGGTGCGCTTGACGATTGACAGTTCAGGTGATGCGACATTCACGGGTGACGTTACCGTACAAGACATTACTGCCTCTGACGGTGGTTGCTCATTTGGTAATGGTCAGGCTGCGACGATAGCTGTCGATGCAAAGACAGGCACAAACGCGACAGGTAATAACCTTACGATTACCGCTGGTGCAGGCACAGGAACGGGAACCCCAGGGATTATGACCTTCCAGGTGCCAACGGTAACTGGTTCTGGTAGTGGATCGCAGTCGCAACTTAACAATATGGTGCTCTCCCAGGCCGGTACAAGTATTTATTGGGGTGGACTCGGCACACTTGGCAATGATGAAGGTGTTGGTGAGATTGCATACTTCGGCACAGCGGACGGGACCGACACCTTAGCTGCTGGCCGCCTCATGTATATGAACACTTCGGGTGTTTGGAAATACTGTGATGCAGACGCAGTAGCTACTGGAGCAACACAACTTCTTGCTATCGCATTAGGCGCAGCCGTAACTGACGGCCTACTTCTCAAAGGCTTCTTCAAGTTGAATAGCTATGTTGAAGGAACATGGAACGAGGGTTTGCCGTGTTATGTGAGTGAAGCAGCTTCAGAGATTGATTTCACTCAACCAAGCGGATCTGGAGACTTTATTCGTATCGTTGGGTACGCGATTGACTCAACCAACGTGATCTACTTCAATCCCGACAGCACCCACATTGAGTTGTAATGGCTGACTATGTAAAGATTGATGGCGTTGCCGCAGCCGACATTGTGAAGGTTGATGGCGTTGCCGTTGGCAGCATTACGAAGGTGGGTGGATGCACTAAGCCTGCATCCGGGGCAACCGTGTGGTGTATCGCTGGGCAGGATGGCGGCGTAGCTACCGCAGCAGCCTCCGATTTGAACGATTGGACCGGCTACGTTTCTGCCGACATGAGTACCCAGGACTATATCTGCATCGCATTTGGAAAGAACGACAGTGGGAACCCATTATGGGTCGTTGGTAGCCAGAATGCCCTCAAAGAGATCAGATACTCAACGGACCCCACAGCCGGTGTTGACGCATGGACAGACGTAAACATCGACCACCAAATACGTGGGCTGTCATATGCGGGGTTAGACGGCACCGACCAAGTTTGGGTAGGCGTCGGCGCGAGCGGAAGAATGTGGCGCTCTACGGATGGAGCAGCCAACTGGACCGAAGTTGACATATCGGGTCTGGCCAACAAGACCTCATTGCAGATCGATGAAATCGTCACTGACGGTAGCGGCAACATGATTTTCGGGCAAGATACCCGGATCTACCACTCAACAGACCATGGCGAAAGTTGGGCGCAAGCAATCGATTTGTCTGATAGCCCTCACAGCGTTGATTCAGCAGCCAACATCCATACTTGCGCCTACACCAATGGCAAATGGTTGGTCTTTCTCCGCAAGTCTGGGCTGACCAACGTGTTCTATGCTTCATCGCCTACCGGCACCTGGGCTCTATGCACAGTCGATGGAAACGCAGCATCGGGCACCAACCTATGCAACGCGGGAGCCCGCCGCATGGGCGCAGCAAACGGCACGGCAATCATCGTAGTGGGCAAACATGTTTCTCGGAGCACGAACAGCGGCGTTGATTGGACCTACACCGAGGATGCCTTGCCCCACGGTGATCCCAGAGATGTATACGGTGATGGAAACGACAATTGGGTAGTGGCTCACGATAGTGGGCGTGTGTCAATCAGCACAGATGACGGGGCGAACTGGGCTGAACAAAGTGGTGTTCAGGATGGCGGCAGCAACACCAACCTACGATTCCCAACCGGTGGCAGCAATATCGAGGATTTGGATGCTGTTGCCTGTGACGTAATACTTCCGATATAAGGGGAAAAAGAAATGGCACTTACAGTTACTGGGTTCAGCACTACCGCTCTCGATTACAAAATCGTGAATGAGAGCGGATCAGTGAACACAATGGATGGAAACGTTACAGGCTCCTCGGGTAGCCTTTACTTCCTGGATATCGACAATCAAGTCTCTGCGGTCATGTACATCAAGGTGTATACAACTGCCAATGCCGTAATCGCTGATGACCCCTCCATAAAGTTCGAGCTTGCATCCACTGCCAAAGAGAAGATCGTTTTCCCCGATGGTCTGGCATTCACGGAGTTGAGTTTCTTTTCCACAACTACTAAGGCTACTTCTGGCTCTCCGAGTGCACCTGGGGGAACCGTTACCATCACCGCAGTCACCTCGTAGGAAGACCGATGTCAGTCACAACTACTACTCTGGCCAACCCGTTTGGCGCAAAGATCATCATCGATACTGATGCCGATGCAACAGCAGAGGCAGCAACCACGAGTTCGACTACGTTGTATCAAGTGCGGATTGACAACACCCAGAACACCGCTGATGTGTATGTGAAGCTGCATGACCTGGCGGTCGGTTCGGTCACTGTGGGCACGACGGCACCCAATCATGTTTTCTTTTGTCCCTCGGGCACCAAGCTCAGCTATGTCATGGCTTCTGGGTTGGCTTTCGGTACTGCGATCTCCATGCACGCTTCCACCGGAATCGCTACTCAGAGTACCACTGGCCCCACCAATGATGTCGAAGTCCGACTGCACACCTCGTAGGAAAACCCATGAAGAAACTCATCGATGCTCTCTTTTGTTCACAGAAACGAATCTCTTGGCGACGGCTTGTGGTCCTCGCCCTGGGAACTGGACTACTCGCTGCGAGTATGCTGGATTCGACTCAGTGGTTGTATTTGGGCCTCGCCTACATCGCTGGCGATAGCGCCGAAAAAGCCATGGGCGCAATCGGGAAGAAGTAAGTAAGGCATGGCTCTATCGATTTCCGGTTTTGATGCGGCTCTGGACTATAGGATTGTCCATCAGACCGCTGGAAGCCCGACTGCAAATGAGAATGTGACGCAGTCGTCGGGTGACCTATTGTCAGTAGCAATCAACAACAGCACCGGAACAGCAGCTTGCTATGTCAAGATCTTCGATGGGACTGATCCCACTCCAGGCACTTCCATCCCGCAGTTCGTGCTTAGATGTCCCTCTGCGGCTCTTCAGAAATACGAGATCCCTGAAGGATTCAGTTTCACGAATCTCAACTTCTGGGTCACCAAACTCGCAAGTCCAACTGATACTACAAGCCCCACTGTAAGTAGCGGTGGGGTCGGTGTTACCCTGATTACCAAGTAGGAAGCGGCATGGCGATCACCAAAATCACAACGCCCACTGCCCTGGCAGGGATCCTGGTCACTTCGGACAACGTCACAGCCTCGGCCAATGACAACGTGACAGGCAATAACAGTGGCCGTATTTACCAAGTCCAGGTGGACAACACCGGGAACACAGTCACCTCGTACCTCAAGATCCTGGATGCCTCGAGTGCTACCCCAGGCACCTCCAACCCGGACCTCACCTTGGCAATCCCTGCTGCCAAGAAAGTCACCTACAATATGGACATCGGGCATCCTTATGCCTCGGGCGTCAGCCTTTGGTGCACAGCCGGGGCAGAGGTCGGCAACACCCAAAGCCCCGGTAGCGTCGTCGCGTTTGCGCTCCTGGCATCGTAATGGATGCGCTTTCCATTGTACTTTTCGGGATTGCCGGAGTGATTACGGCTTTCATCCTTGGGCAATCCCACCCGAAAAGAAAGAAACAGGGGGGAGTTCCTGTGCCACCCAAGAACACTGCTGCTGATGCTGCTCGCGATAACGTGCAAGAGACTTTCGAGGCCGAAGTAGATCGCATCAAAGATGCCGCCGAGAGCAGTACTCCCGCTGATGACTTAGCTGATCTCGGCAATGCCCGGAAGCGACGATGATTCTCATTCTCACCTTCTCCCTGCTTTCTTGGGCAGATGGGGGTCCGGGGGCCCAGCTACCCTCCCGGCCCGAACCGCCAAAAGCAATAGAGGGAGAGTGCAAAAAGGTTTTACCGATCAATAGGGGGCAACCACTTCCAGATCCTTTTCGGATCTCCCTTAAATCCGCTCCTTGTTCTGGGGTGGTTGTCCCTCTTTCCGATTACGCAGATCTTTTGGCCACTGAGAAATGGGCAGAGGCAATCGCGCAACAGTACGTCATCGATATTCGGGTCTTGGAGTCTGATCGAGATTGGTATAAGAGTAAGTTAGAGGAGGAATCTCAGCCTCTCGGCTTCTTTGATCGCCCATCCACGCAGCGCTGGTTTGGTAGAGTTGAAACACTTGTCACAGTCGGAATAGTTGCCGTTGGGCTAAGTGCTGCATATCAGTATGGTTCTGGGGGACTAAAATGAAGATCAAAGATTGGGCTGCGCCTCTTATCGCCATTGTTTTCGCGGCTGGAATCTCGGCAGCAACACTCGATGCCACTGCTGAAGACACCGAGGACTTGCAAGAGCGAGTGGACGTATTGGAAACAAAGTCCTCAAAGCAAGAAATCTTCGACCTGAAGATCGAAGGCGTTGAAGCGCGCCTCGACAAGATGGAAGACTTGATGGGCAAGATGGTGGAGATACAGCAACAGCAGGCCATCAACCAAGCCAAGATTTGCCAAGCGACCAACGCAAACTGTGACTGATGCGGCCTATCCTTCTCGACTATGCCGCTTCTTTGGGGCATACGGTCTTCGAGAAGGGGGAGTACAACCTCAATATCATTGGCATTCGCACGCCTGATGACAGTGCCAATAGCTTCAATGATCGGATTTGTGTAGCCTACAAAGACGGCCTCGGGTGGGTCACCCGCACCTGGGCAGCGACGACAGACCCCGGGCTATACTGGAGAGAGAACCCAGGAAGAATAGAGGGCACAGCTATCCTCGTCCCTGGGCAGTATCGTGGGTGCTGGAAGCTTGGACGCCATCGCGGAAAGTACCCAGCGCTCGTACAGCAGGGTGGAATGGTCAAGGTGTACCGAGACGCCAACAAGAATGAAGTTCTCGACATGGATCCCGACACCGAGAAAGAAGGCTACTTCGGAATCAACATACACAAAGCTGGCGATGTTTCCACTGAAGTCAATAAGTGGTCCGCCGGTTGCCAGGTCTTCGCCCGAGTAGATGACTTCTCGGAGTTTATGAGTCTATGCTACTCAGCGCGAAACTTGTGGGGAGACTCGTTTTCTTACAGCCTCATTCAAGCTCCGGAGTTCTAAAGAACCGTCACTTGCGACACATCGCAATATCGAAACTCGCCATCAGCAGTCTTGACCATGTGCTGCATTCCTTGGAACTTCATACCAGCAGCCCGAGATAGTCGTGCTACCGCGTGATCACGGGCAGCAGCAGATGTAAATGCAATCTCTGTTTCTTTCCCATCAGCGGAAACCAGAGCTTTGAACTCCGCAGAAACCTTCTTCGCAGCAGCCTTCTTCGGGGCGGCTTTCTTCTTGGGGGTGGCTTTCTTCGTGGGCATCGGATCCTCCTGATAACAAAGCATAACATTAGAAGGGCGGACTGCTACACCCCACCTGGGCAAAAGCCAGGAACCAATAGCTTGTGAGGGCCAGGACAATCAGCCCCATCAATGGCACAAAGTCTTGCCCAAGAGTTCCAGCGATAAGGCAAAGGCACAAGAGTTTCATAATCATAGGAATATCACCTACTTAGGTAGACTCCACCCGGGCCGTGAACCCGGATGAAGAAGTGTTCTAATCCGCAGGAGGGGAGGGGAAGACACCCCGCACTGGCTTATTCCAGCGCCGGGCGCTCCTTCCACAACCCCTAATGGGGCTTGTGGCCTCACGCGCGTAAGACCATTCATGGCTTAATCTGTTGCCTTAGATGCGGCATCGCTTTTCAGTGCCTCAACCTCATCACGCAGAGAGTGGCTCTCCGCGATGTATGTCCGAATGATTCCCTGCAAGCACTTCAAACAAGTGACTTTATTGAAGTTGTCCGTTGTTCCCTTCAAGAAGATCCATTGTCTACAATAGGTTTCTGCTCTGACAGAGCGGATGCTTTCCCCCTGCTTTTTCATCTCGCCGGTCCAAAGGTGTACAAGCTTCTTTCCCATTCTTCCTCCAAAAAGCCCCAACCCCCCCGTCCGGTAGGAACCGCACGTTCGGCCCACTCTGCTTTGCAGGCTTCCTGATTGGCGTGGACGAGGGGGAGGGGAGATTACATAGATTGTTCATGGACAGTGATGCCGCTTGGCGTGGGCAGAAGGACATGGGAACGCCCGCTCTTTTTCCCTTTCTTGACGAGCCCCTTCGTCGACAAGAAGATCATCGCCTCGGTGATCCCGTGGAAGTTTTCTCCCAAGTCCTCAGTAATGCCTCGGCAAGTCCACTCTCCGGGCTCACTGACGACGTAGTTGAGCACTATCCAACGACGGCCTTTGGTTTGCAACTTCATGTTCCCCTCAATAGCTCAGGCGCATACAGTCGATGAAGTAGCACACCCGAGTCTCGTTGTATGACTCCCATTTGAAGTAGACGGGAGTCAGTCTCAGGCTACTCCGAGCTGTGATGGGCATCCCTGGATCCAGCCCATAACAGGGCCGTTGCGAATAACAGTAGTAAGAACCATCGCTCCCAGAAAGTGTCCAACGATACGTCCAGCGTAGCTCGGATGTTATTGTGTAGGTGTGGGGCTCTCGCAAGCTTTCCCACTCGTAGTGATGCTGAGGCAAAATCATCAGCATAAAGAATCTCGCCATTTCCTCTCCTTGGTACTCCATGCCTGGCTTTAAGTTTCCCTGTACGCAGTGCGGTCTTTGCTGCACCAATGCCGGTGGGGAACGCCAGCTTTCCTTTCTGAAAGATGAGGGCCTATTGAACAAAGAGGGGAAGTGTGTCCACTTGGAAGAAGATCTCATCGAGGGCAGGCTTCTTCGAAGATGTGGAGTATACAAGGATCGCCCTTTGTTATGCCGTACTGATGTAGCTGAGAAGTTGACCAGACCCAAAGCAATGGCCCGACTCATCTTCTGGAGACTCACTGCTTTGGGCTGCAATATCCTGCAAGAGCAAAACGGTTTCGATGAGTCTTACCGGGTCAAGATCCCAGCTTCGTCATTGACCGAAGAAGAATCAAGCGCCCCAACTCAGTCGGATGAATAGTCTTTTTCTTGCTGACCATTCCTCTCCGCTGCAAAGACCGAACATTCTCTCTGACAACTGAGACGCGAATCTCGATGTCTTCAGCGATCTCTTTGATTGTCCACTCCCCTGGTTCTGAGACGGCATAGCTAAGTACAGCCTGGGCAAGAGAACCGCGAAGTACGAATCTCTGTCCAATCTTGACTGGCATTATTTCAGCTACGCCTCGGCTTCAGTCATCCCGAATACTCTGAAGAATAGATACCCAAGGATGTCGATCAGGTCAGATGGGGACACATCTGTTGAATACTCTACCATTGAGAGCATTCTCTCATTAGCGCAAAGAGCGAAACCCGCAAGTTTCCCCCGAGAAACAACAGGCAAAACGTTCGCACCGCTCTTCTCTTCCAAGATATCTATCAGTTCGAAGGCGCGCTCCCACTCCCATGGACAATCCTCTTCGAGGACATCTGCAAGAATGGAAACTTTCTCAATCATTTCCTCAGCCTTTCCATAGCCTTGATCAGCATATCAGCTACCTCATGGAGTTCCATCGCCAAGTCCTCAGCTTGGAGACATTGAAGCGCATCGTCAGCCAAGTCTTTGGCTTCGTTGACAGACTTCAGATGTCGACAAAGAGGGCACTCCAACTCAGAATGCACAATCAGCATCTTGTCATGTTCATCACAAGAGAAGAACCGACGACCCATCAGTTTCCCCCAAGAGAGACATAAGTCCATGCTTGACGCGGTTTACCCCGTGGCTTCAGCGTAGACATGATGATCACTTGGCAGTCTACCTTCTCCATTTCCTTCATGGTCTTGGCCAAGGTTGATGGATCCCACATCCGGTCATCGACAACGATAAGCGCAGGCGCATCATCTCCACTGACCAAGGCAGCAGCCATTGCAGCAAGCGTTCGGGCTTCCGTACTACCCGACAAGGCAATGTGCATTCCGTTCTCTCGGGCAAGTCCCATCTTCAAGGAGCCGTTGTCCATGATGTCGAACTTGTCTTTGCTTGGAAGGAATCCATTGACCTTGGCTCGGTACTCCGCCCATACCTTCTGCTCGGACAAGATAGCTGCCAACGCTTCGACCAATGCCTTCTCCAATCGAGCAATCGTTTCTACTTTTTGGGCACTTTGATCTGAGAGAGTCTTCATTTGGAAAGCAGCTTGGTACTCACCTCGGGCAACATACGCCTCCTCCACATGCTTCCGGGCATCCGCTGGAGTAGGGATACTCTGAATCTTTTCCTTTGGCCCAATCGCAGCAAGCGATGCTTTGATCTTGCCCAAGACGGCAGACTCCACACCTTGCTCTCGGTATGTTCGGTACATCTCCTTCAGACTTTCAAGCCTTTGGGCTTCGCCAAGCTGAAGCCAGAAGTCCGAAATGGCGGAGTCGGAAACCCGAGATACCGTCAACGTCTTCAGGATCATATCCGCCGCATTCCCCTGAGCTTTGGCTTCCCGCTTCCTCTTGCCCAAGGTAGTGATCAAACCCGTGAGAGAGATCTCTTCTTCTCGGGCATACCCATCGAAAGAGTCCCAAAGACTTTTGGGCAAATGCGCCTTAATCTCATCTTGAGGTGTCTTCTTGAGAATGTTTTCATAGAAGAACTCCCGAACCTTTTGCTCAGATCCCGACATTACGGAGCGCAACTCATCCACCGGTAGAGCAAACCCCTCGACGCCGGATCTATTCGGACGCTTACCCTCTTCCAGAGTCCACTCGGCCGACTCGCCATCGTCCATCTGAACCTGGGCAAACACCGCCTCGCAGCCTTCGGGCCGCAAGACAGCAAGCTGTGTTCCACTCTTGATGGGTTTGTTCCGGTACAGCATCCCCGATGCAGACCCAGTCAGCGCAAGCTGGACTGCCTCGGCAATCGCAGACTTCCCGCTCTCATTCGGGCCCACCAGTAGGGTGTGCTTGCCCAAGGTGTGAGTCCGCGAACTCCCATCTGGACTTTTGATATTGGTTGTGACTTCTTTCACCCAACTCATTTCATCTCCTTCTGCTGCTTACCCATCTCCAGAATGGCAAAGCAGTACATTGATCTTGGTTTTGTTTTACCTGTTCGCCATCGGTACACACTCATCGAACTGGGGTGTGCCCCCCCGGGCATCTGTTCCCCGATCCCAATCGCAATCTGCTCATCTGAAAAGCCAGACTTAATCAAGTCTTGGAGGACTTGAAGAGTCTCGGACATCTTCGCTTCATCTATATTCATCGTGCGCTCCTATGATGTGATGACCCGAAACCCTGATGTCCAATCGTCTGGGTCGGACGGCTGAACTTCCTTTACCCTGTGAAGCTTCTTCTCATCTTTGTCCCAAAGAACAACCTTTCGACCAGCATCTAATGCGAGTGAGAGGATTGCTGCGGTCGCTCGACCACAAGTTTCTCCGGGCACTACAAACATACGATAACGTATGTCGCCCGTTGTTGCATGCTTTCTTACAACAATCTGCTTCTGCCACTTCTCCCAGTCACCCGCCCAGGTGAGCTTGTGCTCTTTCCGGCCCGAGGTAACTCCGATGGCTGGGCTTGCGTGTGCCCCCAGCTTTTTGTGGAACTGTTCCCGGAGATACTCTTCCAGATCTTTTCGATCAGCTTCGATCTCTCGGGGTGAGTCCGCTGCCGGGTGCGCATAAAACACTCCCAAGGATTTAACCCTTCTTCCATCTGCCATTGCTCCACTCCTTGTATATGGCAGGCTATTACCCCGGCCTGCCAGCGGTCTTTCTCTGGGCTGGAGGGGGTGCGGGGGGCTGATGAACCCCCGTTTCCCCGGTGCAAACTCCCTTCCAAAGAGTTGGGGGGATCATGTTTCCTTCCAACTCATCCCAACTTCAGCTTCGGCTGTGTAAACAACCCGTGCGCCTTCACGCCTCTTGCGGGTCATCGCAGCCTGGAGAAGACCCTTCATCTCCTCCGCATCATCTTCTTCTACTTCAATCAACAATGAATCATGGCACTGGTTTACCAAACCCGTACCCTTCTCAAAGTCGAACGTGATCGGCTTGATCTCGTCCAAGTCTATTGCTTGCGTTGACCACCCAGGATTGCCCGTAGTCAGGTGAAGCATTGCTTCATGGATGACTACTGCTCCACCCGTTTGGATGGGGTGATTCACAAGCTCATTAAGTTTCTCTTCATCCTTGAAGTCTCGCCGTCTTCCCCACAACGAGTCCGCGATGTAACCGTCACGTCGGTACTTGTTCCGCGTCTCCTCCCACCAATGGGGAATCTCAGGATCCGCTCGTTCAAGACCTCGGACAACATCTCGGATGTCTCGCTTGTTGAGGTGGGCGTAGATGAGTTTTCCATCATCGTCTTCAACACTGACAACTTGTTCCCAGATTTTGGGGACGCTGGCTGCGTATTGCCAAGCATACCGGACATTCTTGGTAACGCCTCGCGTAGCCTTGAATGTGCTGCTCCCTTTCTTCGTGCGATCTTTCGGTGCGCCATCGAGTGTCCAGATCCCTGGGCCATATACGATCTCCATCGTCTCATTGTGCGGGTCCAGCCCGGAGTTAATGACTTTGATAAGTCGTTCTGCTTCTGCTTCTTCCGCAATGTATCTCAACTCCAACTGGTCAGCGTCCGCACCAACGAACATATGGCCAGGGGCAGGAACAAAGATGTCGCGTAGATCATAAGGAATGTTTTGAGCGTTCGGCTCGGAGGATGAGTAGCGACCAGTAGCAGGTAAGCGGTTGTATGCAGGATGCACTCGTCCGTCAGGCAACACATAGGTGTCTTTCAGTGGTCGGATGTATGTGCTTAGCAGCTTGGTGTTCCGCCGCAATAGTCTGATGGATTGAAGGAAATGATTCTTCTCTTCATCCAAGCCATACTCAGTGAGCATTCGCCGCAGTGTATCATCGTCGGTTGATGGATCACCGCTCTTCTCATTGTACTTGACTGGGGCTAAGTCCCAGGTATCAAAGAGGAATCTCCTCAGTTGATGAGTTGAGTTTGGGTTGAAGTCCTCTGGGCCAATCTCCAGGCATACCTTTTTGTGCTTCTCCAATGCAGCTTCGTAGCACAACTCGTGCTCCAGTAGTCGGCTCCGATCGACGTACATGCCCAACCGTTGCATCTTGCAGCCAATGTCTTGGAGTTGATGCTCCCGTTTGATGAGATGCCATTGCTCTCTTTTACGGATCACTTTCGCCAAAGGAGTCACGACTCGGGCTGTGACGCAGGCATCCTTGGCGCAGTAGGTATGCAACTCCTCATCACTTCGGGCAGTGACCGCAGTGTGGTCAGCCTTCCAAGCCTCAGTGAAATCAGTGTATCGAGATCCCACAAAGCCCAGGTTGTGGGGCATCTCATTGTCAGAGAGCAGATGCAGAAGAAGGGTATCAGCCGAGAGTTTGGGGGTAACGCCCAGACGTTCCTCGCAAACCAAACGGTCGTACTGCCCAGCATTGTGCCCAGTCAATGGGACTTGGGGATCCAGTAAGAAATGCTGAATCAGTTGCAGTACAGTGGCCTCGTCCCTTGGGCTGAAGAAGCGCGCTGCACCGTCAATAGAAAGGATAGGAATCACGACAGCGGTATCGTTGTTGGAGAATGCAATACACCGGAGGTTCGCATCCAATGGATTCTTCGCATCGGTCTCCACGTCATACGCGACTGCCTTGCCCTCTTGGCGTAGCCGACGAATCCCAGTGATTACTTCATCCACACTGTGGGTATGGAGGATCTCTGGGTCTTTCCAAGAAAGGTTTCCTTGAAAGAAGCGGTTGGCCTTCGCAACGTCATGCTGAAAAGTGGTGCGCCACTTGGGAGATCGGATAACAAAAGCAGGATGAAGCGTGTAAGCAACAAGGATCTCGGTGCTCGGATCCCAGGGTGCGGGGATAGCCTCGCACGTTCCTCGGAGCTTTGTGATCGAAGGGTTTCCTCCACGAAGAGACGCCGCAGCCGTCGCACCAAGGGCGAGAAAGTGCCGGAAGTTCTGAAGATTCTTGTGGAGTCTGGGCTTACAGCATGACTGTGGGGTAGCCCACTCACTCTCATCCTTGGCTCGCCGCTTCCGATTCCGGCGGCCCAGGCGCAGCATGTATCCCGACAAATCGTTTTGCTTGGGGCGGCATGCGAGCACATTGTCGATGTGGCATTGATGACGTTTGATGCCCACCAGTGAGAGCGCGGCTTGCAACTCCATTCCACTTGGGCCGACGAAAGGTCTCCCCTC
>Ga0208684_1000527_pt1 | contig 26912 bp, 5 predicted proteins | sample MalvireepMed_b05_FD_184245 | JGI IMG/M metagenome (GOLD analysis project Ga0208684, IMG submission 184245) | Marine viral communities from the Global Malaspina Expedition - Malaspina viral metaG DeepMed_b05 (SPAdes) (version 2) | ecosystem: Environmental > Aquatic > Marine > Oceanic | place... | reverse complement strand
ATGTTTACGTGAAGTATCGAATTTCCGGGTATTCCATGAACTAATTCCATATCATTCAAATGCGGCCCCATGTAGTGATGCCAGCATTTGTCTGAGCATTTGTGGAAGTTCAGCGGCCCCTTATCATTGCAACATATCTGATCGAAATTCAAATAGAAGTCCATGCTTGTAGGCTTGTCGCTATTTCCTTGTCTACAATTATTTTCTGGTGGAGGATATCCTACTATTATATCAAATGCCCCACCGTGTCTACTCCATACCGCTCGCCAATTTGGATCTGCGTATTTATCATAATCTTTATTTTCTTTTATAGAAACGTCTACCTGCGGCGAGTATATAACACCCTTATGGTTTCTTGGAGAAAGACCAATGCCAACATCGTGACCCATTGCGATTGCTTCTGGGGAAGATAAGTTCGATAGCTTATCCATCATTGTTACGACATTCATCTTTCTTTCGTCCAATGAAATGCTTTGTGGAGCGCCTTTATAAACAAGTTCTCCACCACCAATTTCAGTGCAATGTTCTGGCGTGTAATAATCTCCCGCGATTGTTGGATTTACACATTCAAAATTATAAATAGCCGTTCCGGTTCTGCTTACCCCCCAATTGCCTCCTAACTCATCGCATTCTTGCTTGCTGGTTTTTGATCCAATCATCCCCTGTACATGACACACTCCAGCTAATGAATATTCAGCGCACTCATCAGCATTGTTTATGCCTCCTATGGGATTTCCAACAAACACACCACCGATGCGATCACATCGCTGCTTTGTGGCTGCTTCTTCTGTAACATTACCATCTTCAATTCTATAACAAGTCCCTGCATCAGACCAGTAAGTACCTAAGCATGTTTTATATTCTTGTATAAAATGACAATTATCACTTATCGCACAAAGCTCATAAGCCTGACTACTTTCTTGATTGGTGGGTTCGCCGCCTTCAGCAAAGCTATCGGGAATTTCTTGATCTAATCTTGAAAGGTCTATACACCTACTTCCACTGCTATCTTCTTCCCATGTATTAGAAGTGATGTCTCTGCACTCTTCTTCGGTCATGTCCACTTCTTCGTCATTCTCATCAAAACATTTCCCTACCTTAAGCCAAGCAGCCCCTCTTGTTGCGTTACACGCGACCGCTCCTAAAGATGATAAAGGAACAGAACTACCTGTGAAGCCACCGTCGTTGGTTACTCTTTTGGGCGTGTTTGATAAATCAAACTCCCAATCCGTAGCAATACCGGCTGCTGGTGTTGGCTTATAGGCGTCTAGGTTTGACCTTAATTGACTAGCGTCATGAATTGTTAATTCCATTTCTTGATGAATGGCAAATTCATTTGCGGCTGTAATTTTACCGTACCAAGCCCACCCGTTTTCTTCACAGTCTTTTTGGTTGTCATATTCAGCATATTGACAGCCTCGTTTTCTAGCAACGTAATTTCCATCAACTGGGCCAAGAGGACATTTCATCTCTCTTGTTTCTTTTCCTTCACTGTCAACAACAATAGTTTCCACACACTCGAAACATTGCCCCTGTGGAAAATCTTCACTCGGCGGCTCACATGGGTTTTGTAAGTAGAAACCGTTTAATCTACAACCAACAGGACAGCCTTCAATAAAGCCCTCCTGTTTAAACCGTATCTCCTTGGGCTTTAAGTTTAGTGGATCTTCATATTCACCTTTATCATCTATTGTATTGTTTGCTTTTCCAACAACCCATGTTCCACCAAACATTTCTTCACAAACATGCTTATCCCCGTTTCCTATTACGTCCTCTCCACTTGGGTCATCAAATATTTGAATCCATTGACCTTTAGTCTTAAAGACCAAGGGCAGCGCATCTTCCGCGCCGATAGCCATCGCCCTTTGATCGCTAGAGGCATCACAATCTGCTTTATTATTTATAATACCTTTAGTTAGGTCTTGGTCTATATGAACCCATTTTGAATTTATTATTTGGGTGTCAATGCATTCACCTTTATTACACTCATTTATGTCATCACCTTGTGACCCAGAGCAATAACCCATCCTTGCCCCCTTACAGGTTGCTGGATAAGCCACGCTTCCACTAATTACAAGCTTCTCAGCATCAGCTAAGTCATGAGGGTATTTTGTTGTAACTTTTGTATATAAGAACTGAGGAACCCAAAAATGCTTTGCTTTTTCACAATCCTTCTTGGTTTCGTAATAAGGATTGATGCAAGTTCCATCCGAATCTGAATATACATTATCAAACCTGTCAATTTGAACAGGCTCAAAAGGCCATATCTCTGGTATGGGTGTACTCATTCCTCCTGCCATAGCCTCTTCTGTAAATCTAAACATCCTATTTAGATTATCCATTGTTGGCATAGGCCCAACTCTTCCGGGTTGATTAAGGGAAAGAGCAGGGTCTTTTCTTAAGCTCTCCGTGGGTATACCCCCCAATAAAGGATTGGGTGAATGTGGGCCTCCTCTAGGCCACGGGCTATAGGCGGTTGAGTGCGTTTGATGATCGACAGGCCAAGGTTTTAAACCATAAGGCTGCGGTAGATCGTACCTTAGCTTCATGTTCATATCAGTAAGCAAGCTCGCATTTGGCAAGCCATATGATGATCTATCATAGATTCTTAAGTGTCTATTCTTCCTTGGGTTTTTGGTTATAAGCGGTGCGATATTCGCAACCCTTATTTCCATAAACTGACACGCAGCGCCACCACGACCCCTGTCTCCATATTGGTCAACTATTGGGTTGTCTCCGCGTGGAATACCTTGGTGGTTTGTGTAAACAATGTCTGTAGAACCACTAGCCGACGTTGCTTTTTCGGTGCAGGTTCTGGCCCCGGTTATAATTGTGCCACCGGCTGGTAAGTATGGATTTCTGGATTTGTTATTTCTTGAGAAACTACCAAAAGTATCAAATTCAGCATCTGCTAATTCTGCTAGACCAATACCAACGGGGGTTCCACTTTCATAATCACATCTTATGCCACCGTATGTTGGGGCGTAGGCTGGAACAACCAGCGTTCCTTCACCCGTTATAGGATTAACGTCTTTTATATAGTGAACAGTGAATTGTTCCGCTGGCTTTGATGGAAGGGGGTCAAAACCGGTTGTGTTACATCTATGTGCAATATCTCCACCTTGAGAGCAAGCAATAGCTCCGTTCCAAAGTGGCCCACTTATAAACAGGGCTTGATCCCTCCCCTTGTAGGTACAGCATTCTGTGCCGTGACACGGCCCCTTTGGGCCGCAATATTGATGCGTCATACACCTTCCTGCGAAGGCAAAGACTCTTTCTGTTATGGTTGGTTCTCCCGGTGGAGACAGTTCTGTGTCTGGGCCGTGTACACTTTTAATTAACTGTCTTTTAGATATACAGGGCAAGCCGGGAAAACAAGGTGGAGATCCAGAAATGCCGCTATCAACTCTTCCAACCCTTAACCCCTCAGACCCTATGAAATCTGTAAATGTGCAGTTTGTTATTTCTGACCATATTTGAATACCATTATCTCTATAGTTGGTGCTTCCCTGTGGCCCAAAACCACCATCAACAACGTCGCCACTATTATAAGCGGCTATTGATGGTATAGAGTTTCCACAGCCCATTACCACCCTAATAAAATGCCCATCATTGGTTGCAGTTGGCGGTTTTACATTTCTATGCTGAAACAAACGATTTTTATCACGTTTTCCGGTATGAGGGACGCCGGTTTCCCTAGCTTCTCCATCAATCAATATTCCCCACATCCCCATTTGAGGCATATCGCATCCATCACAGTCAGCATTGACGGCAACAATTTCTGTTGGAGAAATATAATCAACATCTGGAACCGTTGGCCCAGTTGCTCTACAATGTACAGGCCAGTGGAACCTATGTACCCCAAAGCCGTTGTCTGTTGCTTCGCATTGTTTTAAACCAACCTCATTCATTAACGTCCATTCTGATCGCCACACAACCCCATCATATTCTAATGGCACGTCAAGCGTCCCAAGGCCGGGGCATGTTGAGTCGTATGGCTGAACAGAATTTCCTAAATCATAACAGGATTCATCAGCATCTGTCGTTATTCGTGTAGGCCCACAACCACCAGCCCCGCTTTTCCATTCTTCGGTGTTAGCATCACAGTCTGATTCTACTGTGCCGTCTTTTCTTCCTCTTCCGGCTCCTAATCCTTTTTCTACCCATGTGGAAGTAGCTGAAGCTTTACAGGCTTGTTCACCAAGGCCGTTCCTTACACCGAATTCATCTACACAATGAGCAAGGGTGTAACACCCGCCAGCATTGTTTACTCCCACATCTCCGTCTTCGTTCACGTCTCCATTGAAATCACAGCTTCCCAGCTTGCCTTCGTCGTATACATATTCACCTTCATATTCATACGGGACATTGTGTGGGAAACAAGCACAAGGTTCAAAATGCCAATCAACCCCAACTTCTTGCCCATAGGGATCAAATAGCTTACTACAGGTTGCCTTTACGTTTCCGACATGTTCAACATCTCCTACTTTTACGTCTTTTGACCCACAAGCTCCAATGTGGAATCTCACATCTTGACACTTTGGATAAGGAAAATTGCGATTTAGAAGTCTATTATCATGCTCGTTTACGGTTCTTTCACACAGGGTAGTATCTTCACAGCAGTTATTTCCTGCATAATCCAATAACCCCATTTCTCTCGATTTTACATTTCCGGTTTCTGCATGAGTTTTTATCTTGTGTCTGGAACTATATACGTCTGAGCATCTTCTACAATTTGTAGTTCCAGCAACGTTAAGGCGTGTTCTAATGAACATATCACAACTTTGTGGATTTGGTAGTGGCGTAAATGTACCCCCTTTATTGTCTACGCAATCATCTTGCCTATAGGCAACAAGCAATTCTCCGTCCCTATGACAGTGACCAAAAGTTATACCACCTTTCCATGTATAAACTGGGCCAAGACAGTCTTGCTCGGACACATTAACAGTCTCACCAGTTGACGTTAATACACATTTTCCGGGGGAGGTGTCAATAAACTCACTTTCACAAACAGCAACATCTCCACCCATCCAGCCCATATCACACCCATGATGTGCATCGCTACAACAATAGCCATCATGACTTGCTTTTCCCGTTACATCACTAATCTTAACTGAGTCATCTGCCGTTGGTGCATCACAAGGATCCATTCTGCAACCAATATGATTTAATATTTCAGTTGGTTGATCTATAATTGTTGCAGTAAGGCTTCTAGGCATAAAATGATCACAACATACGGGACATATGCCCTTTTGTTCAATTTGTACATAGTAATCGTTTGCTCTTTCTTCCCATTTATATCCCGGCCCACCCCATCCGAACCTGTACATTGAGTCTAGTTCTGCTTGGCTAAGGTGGCCTACATAACCAGCTTCTACACCAACGTCTCCATTTGCAGCGTGACCCCAATAGATAAAATCACCAGTGAATGGACACACTTTCCAAACACCCACCGCTGGCTTTCCTTTGCTGCCTCCTTCAATTGCTCCACCAGTCATTAGCTCATTACTGGATTTAAAGTCGTTTTGAATCCAGCAGCCTTTAAAAGCGTTTAAATCATCGCCATCTTTTAAGGCTTCAGTATCAACACATTCAGCATATTGTGTCTTGGCATATCCAGCTTTCCAAGTTCCACCCATACGAGTGCATTGGTCTTCGCTACTTGCACCAATATCATCGCCATTAAAGTCTAAACACTTGCCATTTCTTTTTTGGCACTGTTGTTCTACTTTATCAAAGTCCTTAGCATTATTTATAATTGATTTATGATTGTCTCTGTTGGCATCAATGTCATAGCACTGGTTCACATATTCTTGATTTCCGTCTGTGTAACCTTTATCGGGGTAAAAACGCCTGAAGGTTTTGGCAAGCAGGACGCACTCGTCTCTTGTAAACATAGACTTATCAATACCAAAATGATTGTCTATAATTGTGCAAATTCCAAAGGTGGAACATCTGTCTGCCGCTCCTTCTGCGCCTGACCAATTTCCATTTGTCCACGTCAGCGGCGCTCCATCCTTATTGTATCCCGTGCATTCATGTTGTTTTAGTGTTTCAACTTTAAGATCGTTTGCATAGCAGGCAAACGCTGTGCAATCGAGTTGTGTTTTGTTGTTTTGCGAATCTATGTCGCACTCACCTTCGGTCAGTCCATAATTATTAACCCAGCGATAATTGGTAAGTTCTACGTCTTCTAGGCACATTGCCTTCGTGGTTAGATCAACTACAATATTGTCTTCGCTATTTACACAGTATTCTTTCTTTTCAAAGGGTTCAATGTAAGGGAGGCCAACATGTCTATCGTCATTAGTCTCTGCTGTTACAACAGACCACTTAGGCTCTGTAACAACTGCCTCATAGGGATAGCCAGCATTTTTTACGCAAACCATCCTACTTTCGTCTGGACATTCTGTAGTATCTAAATTTGTTTTGTTTTGTATTGTTCCATCAACTGGATGTTTATCGCATGTGAATAAATCAAAAGTATCAAGTGTTACATTTTTAGCTACAAAAGCCTGCATCGGAGGGGGGTCTTTTCCTAGTATGCGTTCCCCCTCACAAGCATAAAACTTGTCGGAATCGCAAAAGGTTGAAAAGGTGTTTCCTACTTTACCATCCCATGTTGATCCACACCCCATCTGGCTTTCTGGATTTTCCCACAGGTAATTTACACACGTTCCGTTGCCAGCGACATCGAGGCAGCACGCAAATTTTTCTCCATCACATGTTTCTCCAGCAGAGAAGTCAAAAGAAGGATGTTTTACAAACCCCTCTGGGCAAGTACCATCCGAGTTTTTCGGCGCGCATTTATCTTTAGAGGCTTCGCATGAACCCCCATCAATGCATTCAGACCCGTCTGCTCTTTTATCTTTACATGATCCTAATGTACAGCCCTGCCTGTCTAGTCCCGGTATTTCATTGCCATTTTTATCCATACATACTGAATCTTTAGGGCATACAGAATCTGGCCACATTGGTTGTTCACAATCGTCCTCACACTGGTTGTATATCTTCTCTTCCCACTGGGTTTCTTGCCACTCTCCTGTAGTCATAACATTGGCGGCAAAATTGCCAGCGACATTGGAAATATTAACAAGGTCGCCATCTTTTAGCAGGTGGTTTCTAGAGGTGATTCTAATTGGACTATCATTGCTAGCATACTGAATCCTTCTTTGTTGAGAAGTTCCCAAGCAATGGTCGTTAACATAGCTGACCATCTCACCCTTGGGGAAAAGCCCAGTGTGATGCCAATAAGTCATGGAGTTGCCTACCTCTGACCCTCCAGTCCCCAACAACCCCGGCTTTGCCCCCCATATAACTTCTATCCCTGCCGCGTCTCCGACTGTATAACAGTCTTCTTCGGTATCAACCAAAGGCACTTCTTCGCCAAAGATGTCAAGTTCCGGTATATACGCAAAACAGGCAGGCTTTTTAAAGCCGCCTTCTATTTGGCTTAGATCGGTAAATCCTGTACTTAAAGGCCCATCAACTCTCACCCTAACTACTTCGTTTTCTCTTGCTGGATAAGTATTTCCTTGACCACCAACAGTCCCCACCTGCTTCCCTAAAACAATGTCTATAAGGTCTTCCGGTATATCTTCAACAATCGAACACTCTTCATTCAATAGTCTATCAGGATGTATGTTGCAGCCCTCTGACCATGTGCCACCAGCACATGTGTTGCTCATTTCGCATTCGCATTCAACTTTATTAGTCGCTTCTCTCCATATGCATTCTTCCTCTCCTGACCAATTGCCCTGTCTCCATACATACAATTTAGATAAACAGGAAGCGATGTTAAAGTCTCTAATAAGTTTTTGACCGATCCATTTACCACCAGCCCTTGCGCAATCTTCTTCATTATCGTGTCCTCCTCTGTCGCAGTAGTATTCATGATATTCCTTTCCACCGGTGTCATAACATTGGAATTTTTCGCATTCTTCCCTTGAACTGTTTGCTCCCGCATTAATATCACATATGGGTGGCTTTATAACTTCTGATAAATTGGTACATATTTGTTCTGAGCATTCTTCAGTCCATTCGCAACAAAATTTAGTCGCCGCCCCAGCGTCCGTGTCCGCTTCTAAACAATCACCATCGTAAAATGTGCCGTCTTCTTTTATGCAACTACTTGCGCTACCGCAGCCACCCTTAGATATTGGCTCGCACTCTCGACAACTTGGATCGTTTACTGTGGCATCGTATGGAACCCACCCAACCCACATGGCTCCATTTCCGTAACCACAATCACCCCTTCTCAGGAAGCCAACATGACTATCAACATAGTCGAGTGCCGCCTGAGCTATTCTTTCACAATGACCTCCCGGCTTAACGCTAAAAGTACCATCTCTACCAACATTAAGTTCATCCCACGCGGTAAAATCGTGATACATGAAATAATCTATGCCGTAATTCCAAAACCAATGACCACCACCATTTCTATGGCCCAATTTGTGATCTACGCACCCCTGCCAATATCTTTTGTCAGAAACGGCTTGCTGGAAGGGCTTGGCCCTATTTTGCTTTTCTTCGGAGGGCTTAAAGGGTTGTGGTTGTATATTGAACCCGTGAAGAACCTCTGCCCCCTTAGCGTTGGCAAGCCGTCTAAATTCTTTACCAGATGCATAATAAACATACTGATCGCAACCAAGGCCACCTTGACCACCATCTTCTATTCCATCCCAGTTTGCGTCTGGATTCATGCACCATTCAGGATACTGGGTTGAAAAAGGTATTCCGGGGAAACCTCCTGAAATATTCCCAGCCCCAGCGACGGCATTGTCCATTGCTCCAACTTTTGCGGCAATATTGGTTGCGGGGTTTCCGTACTCATACGCTCCCATTCTCTCATCCCACATTGGTTCTGGCTCTTTCCAGCCAGATCTTAATTGGGTTTCACTTTTCAGTGTTAGATTAAAGTTAGAGCAGTTTAAGAATTGATCTACCGGAAGATATAGAACTACTTCTTCGCCGCATGTTGTATCAAAGTAATTGTCCGCTTGTCCTATTAATTGACTGGGGTCTGGTCTTTTCTTGCCTTCTTCCATGCAAGAACCCCAGAAATTGCACGGCCTAATGACAATAGTCCAATAGCTTTCGGTGTCTGGAAAGAATATTTGCCTGTCAAATTGATTTCCGATAGAGGTGCAACCTGCCCCTCGAAGATCTCCAATAAAGCCAGAGTTCGCACTTGGGGATAGAATCACTTCTGAATAAGGGGTGAAGCACACCGTATTTTTTCTTGTGTTGGCAGCGCCCCCTGAAATTTGAGGGGTGTGGAAAGGATGAGATTGATCTAAGATGGTGCCGCCACAACAAGACCTTCTTTCGTATTCCCAATCAACCCAATCGTTGGGCATCCATACATTGTGATACCATATTCCATCCGCTGCTTCGCAGCCGCGTTTTGATGAATAGGAAGTCCAGCTTCCCCCCTTCCAAACCTCTCCTGTTGCGTTGCAATACGCTTCGGTGTTATCTAATTTAACACCATCCTTATAGCAGGCTAGTGCTTCACAGGCGGGCTGTGTCGTATTATTTTCAGGATCTAAGCTACATTCGCCAGCAGCAAAGTCTTCTCCGTCAGAGTTTTTGCATTTAGCCTTTTCATTTCCAAGGTGTTCTAGACAGTTTCCTTTACTTCCATGTACCCATACCGTTCCACTTGGGGCGTCTCGTTCATGAACGTTTTCGCAGTCCTTTTTATTTTCGCAACAAGGCTCTATCCATGTTTCAGCATCCGAATCTCTACACTCTTGTTCTGTCATTGCTCCCGGTGGAACTTTATGCCCTATCTCATCAAGGCAGTAGCCATCCGATTCATATGGCGTTTCTTCTACCCATTCGGCTCCATCAATAGCGAGGCAATTAGTTTTAGTATATACTTTTTTACTGCCCCAGTTTCCATTTGTCCAAAGCTCTCCGGTTCCCGTACAAGACCCTTCATCTTTTCCTGTTTTAACATCGTTTGAATAGCAGGCCAACTCTGTACAGTCTTCTTCTGTTGTGTTGTTATCGGTATCTATATCGCAAATGCCAGCCTCTTTAGTACAGGAACCTTTTACTGCACAATAGGGTGATAATGGAGTTCCAGATAGATCCGCTATACCAGAAACGCCTGTTTCTTCGGGAGGGTAGCAAGCGCCAAAACCTTCACATTCGCTCTTATCATCATAGAGCCAAGTTTCTGCCTCGCTTTCGCCAGTCCAAGTCCCTCCAGCGGCTGAACAGCTTTCTGGGTTGTCATAACCTCCATCAATGCTGCATCCAAAGTGTTCGCAGTCTTCTTTATTCCTTTTTGATGTATCGGTACACTCTTGCCGTATTCTTTTTCCTGTGGCTGAATTTCTACACCAAGGACGTTTCTTTATTGGCACAGCCCCATCTTCTATACATCCACCCTCTCTAGCGCCGACATCTGAATAAGTAATCTCTGCATCTGCAACATTTTCAGCTACTTCTTCGTCTGTTCCATTTTGTATGCTATAACCAACAAGAAGATTGTCTTCGTCTATTTTTATTCTTTTTTCTGCTACTTTTATGTTCATGCGAGCAGAAGCAACGTTTGCAGAAAATTGCGTCTGTTGTAGTTCAGTGTCAATTAAATCTTCAACAGGATCTCTATCTGTTACATCGTTGTTTGTCCAATCAGGCTCATATTGATTCCAATAAGCGTCTGGCCCATGTACAGCCTTACATGAAGGATCGTCTTGAATGGCCCCGCTAAACTCTTGTAGTACACCATCCCCATTAAAACAAGCCGTATATAGCCCTACCTTCTTTGAAGACTTTAGCATTTCAGTGCCGTCAGTAGGAAGGGTTTCATTATACCCTTTTGGTACTAACCAAGTGTCTACACCCCTTCTTGGCCACACATCTCCAGTCAAAGCCTTATCGTATTTATATTCATCTCTTGGAGCGAAGCCGTCTCCTACCTGATGACTACTATCTAATTCTTTATATTTATTATTAGCATGGTGGCATTCGGATGGTTTTCCATTTGGAAGGGTGCTTACTTTACATGGATCGCAGGCATAATCGAGAACCCCATCTGCATTGTGGGAACAGCACCTACTACCTCTCCAAGCGCCTCTAGAATATTTAAGATGATAGACTTCACCTACGCCACTTTCAATATCGCTTCTGGCTTCCCACCTGCCATCTGGTGTTCTAAGTATTGTAACGGCTATCTCAGGAGGAAGGGTGCATTTATGGCCTGCTAGATTGCTACACCCTGTGTCTATACAACCACACCCCTCTGTGCAGAACCTCCCCTTCCTCCTGTCTTGTAAAGAAAGGGGGTCATCTTGAGGTACTTCATCCGAAACATCTGGCATCCATGATGGCATGCCAGTGCGTTCATTTTTAAGGGATGTACTATAACGAGGGTTATAGGTTGTGTCCCAAGGGTCGCCTATTGCCATTATAGTCCTGCTGTTTGTGGATAGTCATCATCAGGCCCGCAGTCTTCTGCCGTAGCAAATCCTTGGGCGAAGAATTTTTTAGAACAAGCGGCCATCTCACCTCTATCGCATCCTGCATGTGAAAGAATTTCCATTCCGTAAAACTCCGCTTGCAATATTATATGGACAGGTATTGCTTCTTTTACTGTTACTGTAGTTCCAGAAGTTTGACCACAACTAGGATCAATCATTCGTTCATATTCATAAACTATTCTCTTACCAGTATCATAACTGAAAAACGCATCCCCTACCATTAAGCCTTGACCTAGAGGATTTTCGATAAATATCTTTTCGTACATCATAGCCTTTGCATGCTGCGTCCAAGTTTTATCTTCACCAATTTTTCTGTTAACAAACTCTTTTTCTCCAAAATAACTAGAACCCCATCCATGACACGGGTTTCCAGCCCTTCTTGATCCGGGCGCTCCACCTTGTACCTTTCTAAACTTATCAGTACATTCAGTAAGCGTGTTTGGCTTGCCAACCACTTCATCAATTGGCCTTAATATGATAGCATCATAAAAGGGTGCGCATCCATCTTTAAAATCTGAACAAGCAGTTAGGTGTCCCAAAGTTCTACATCTACCGCACCAGTTGTGGTCTTCTGGGTCGTATATTTCAATATCTGGATAGTATATACTTGTTGGAAAATACGAAGTGTGTGTGCAATCATGTGTTGGGCATGGGTTTCTGTAAAGCCTTCCCGGTGCATTTACATTTCCACCAACACCAAAGTTGAATGAATTATTTCCATCTAGACCAGCTTGTGGCAATATACACTTAGTAGCCTTAGATAAATATATACCGTTGTGTTTACCACCAACCCAAACCTTTCTTTGGTGATCCCATCTTAAATCAACAGGCCCAACCTTCCATTGGTCAGGTCTTCTCATGTGGACTGGTATAAAGTGCTTATGGTCTTCTTGCATACCAGACACGCTTTTTGCCTGCATCGGGGGTGGAACATATCGCTGTCTTCCATAATTCGCAGCCCCCGGCTCATTATGCCTATACTCAGCATCGAATCTAAGGTTGGGAACCGGGTTTTCATATATATCATAGCCCCAACCAGCCATTACCATTGGCCCCCTAAGTCCTATTGGCCTTGCGGTGTTTTTTTGTTTTGTTGGAGCATCAACCAGCGTTGCAACGTCTGTTGAAAACCCACCACCAACAGCCACCTGACTTGGATTTGTGAGTGTCTCGTTTTTATTAAGCCGCGCAATGAAGTGACCAGAAGCAAACGGATTTAAAGATATAGACGTAATAAAAGCTGGCCCCGGAGCGTTGACACCTAGATCTTCATGTTGTCCAACTTCCTTAAAAGCAACGCGGTCATCAACACCGCCTTCTTTAGCTGTGCTATAAGGTCTTTCAAAAGCTGGAAATCCGGTATCATCTAATGGTCTATTTAAGTCTGAGTCTTTACCGCCGTCGTTTCTTACTTTGAAAGCTGTGTCATAAGGCACAAACAAACCATCTAAAGACATGCCCGCAGATTTTTTCCAAGAGTCATCCCCTCCAAATTGAGACATATAGGTAACCGCTGGGCTTGTCATGGTTGTTGCGGTGGAGTCCAATATTTTCATTGCCCCCCCACCCTCAACCGGATGATTATCCCAATACATAACCTTATTTTGACCATCTCTAGCAACAAGATTAGCATTAACGCTATACATACTTGATAGCATCAGATGGCTATAATCAGCTAAGTCGGTCTTTTCTCTATCTTCTGCGCCGCCTTGACCAGCGTATGTTATTTGGTTTCCAGCCATTATGATTTACCTGTTTGATATTGATCTATTCCACGTTTTGTTCTTTTAATTTGCTCTTCTGTTCTTGCAAGATTGGCAAGAAGATCTCTCTGGCTTTTTCTTATTCTGTCTTCATATGTTTTTGTTAGATCTCCAAATTTTCTGTTTGTAGTAAAGTTATAGGTTGTTGTTAAACCTCCAGTTCCTATCTGAACACTAACGTCTGTGATATACGGCCCTTTTACTATTTCACCAGCAGCGTTTGTGTATGTTAATTGCGTCCCAAAAGCATAAGCTGGTATTCCCGTTAATTGAATATTTCCGGTTTCTTGAGTTCTATTTTGAGCCTTGCCAATTGTAGATTTGACCCTTGCCATAGCAGCTTTTCCCATTTCCTTTTCCCCACCAAAAGCTGCTGGATGGAACGCTTCATCTATTTGGAAATCGGGTTTTCCAAAGTCCCAACCTGCGGCCCAAGCCCCCCACCTATAGTGTCTACTTTGTTGAGGAACGGCTGCATGCCAAGGTTTATATACAGCCGCCTTAAAAGAACCCTTCTTCATATCAGGCGCAACACTACTATTAGCAATGATCCTAGCACCCCAAGCCACAATGTTTTGTTTTGCTATACTCAGGGGATCCCAGCCCATTAACCATGCCTGCAACAAGCTGTTTGCATTTTTAGCATTTAATAAAGGCACGCACATGTGGTTCTTCTCGCCACCCACAGAATCATGTAGCTTTTTAGATTCATCCGTTTGTGAATAAAGAGCGGCTGCTGGAAGTGTTACCAGCGCGTATGGTTTATATGCAGCGTAATCAGTTAATATTTCTTTAGGGAATGCTCCAGTTATTCCCTTTGTTACCACGGGTCTTTCGTTTAATACTCTTTGTGTACTTTGGTTCGCGTTTGTTATTGCGTCTGCGACTGGATCTCCGGTATTTACATCTTTTGGTGGTTTTGGCCCAACCACTGCAATTGTTGCTAAATCTTCTAGTTCAGCAGCGGTTTCACCCCCCTTGGGGAGTTCCATAGGACTACCAGCTAAATATTTTTTATACTGAAGCTCATGGTGAACTTCCCAATCTGGCCTCTCTGTTAGCCAGTGTGTTTTTGGGTCTATTTGTGTAGGCACAAATACCTTGCCGCCCCAGTTATCGTGAGGGCCAGCATTAAATGTCGTCTGGTAAAAACTTTCTGCATCAAAAGCACTAAAACTCACGGGTACGGCATTTCCAGAGAATCTTTGCCATTCTTTTTCTGGGAATATAACAAAGGATTTTAAATTTCCGTCATCAGTCCAAAAGTTCATGTTTTGTGGATAGCCAGCGTTAACAGCTTTTGACTCTTGACTACCAAAGTTATATTCTATATCCCCTCCGGGCCATCCAGCAGTTGCAACTTCCCATCTATTAATTTCTTGGATTGGCTCAATCCATATATCTCCGTTGATTATTTCACATGTGTATTTGTCGGGGCTTACTCCATTTGTACATCTTCCAACGCCCATTTTGTGGAACCACTCGCTTTGTAGGCCGTGTGTACCCCAATCAAAACCAGCATCTTCGCAACCACCTTTACCCTTATAGCTTGGGTTTGTACATGTTACGGTTGATGGTGGATTAAAAGGAAGCGGCACTAAATACTTTCTTCCGTAGAATTGGGTAGCGACATGTGCAACCTTTTTATACGCAAGGTCTACCATCATGCTCGTTTTCTCATACACTGACATGACAGTATTCGTACTAGGATCTCCACATGGCTCACCAACAGTCGCCTTTGCTTTTCCGGGGGAGGGCTTGGTGCTAGGAACATGCACTCCCCTTCCAGCAAACCCAGTTAAAGCATTTGCCGCATCTACATGCGCCCCGCTCATTCCACCTTCTATGATAACATCGTCTTCCGTTGGACACCAATCTCCCCAATAGTTTCCGGGGACTGGATTTTGATAATACATGTGGCAGGGAAGGTACGGCTGAAGCTCTCTCATAAAATACAGCCAAGATTCTTTACTAGCCGCAGCATGTCTTAATTCTGTTACTGTTGCATAATGGAAGTCTTGGAATTGCTCGCCGGGATCATTATGTTCTGGTTTGGGGCCACCATAATAATCAACTTGTCCTAAATCTATAGGAATGGTTGAAGTTCTACATTTTAGAGGCAAGCCTCTTCCGCTCTTAAGATCTACGGGTGCGTAGACCATCCTCCCTCTTGTTTCAAGATCCTTATCGGTAGCTGGACTACCCTTTTGGTAACATTCTCTTGGGTCGTTGGTTGGGCCACCATCACCATCTCCCGGCGGGCCTTGATCTTCTGTATCTTCTACACCCTCGTTTTCTTCAATCGAGAACATATGGCAGTCGCCTTTTAGTCTCTGTCTTGTTTTTACATATCCCGGTGCTGGAATATCTTCTGGCGCTAATTCTATGCCATAGTATGGGTCTTTAAGTGCGTAGCCAAGAGAGGCTCCAGCGGCGTCGGTAGCATTATCTGGAAATACGTTTTCAGGAATATTTTTCCATTCGGCTTCGCCGGGGTATTTTTCTTCACAGTCTTTATATGTTACCGCATCGGTTCTACTACCGTCTGGGAACACCAAGCCTGTCGGTGTTGTAATTTTCGTTGTAGCTATACAGCCATGTTGCCAATCAAATCTAAAAGTAAGAGCTATGCATTCATCTGAATAAAGACCGCCACCGCTTTCATAGTCATTTTCATCTCCTTTTACCCAATTTCCCCCGGATGGTTTCCACGCTTCTCCAGCGCCTGTACAATCAGCCTGTACTTTGCCGAAAGCTCCAGCACACTGCGCTGTGTGACAATCTGTCTCGGTAGGGTTATCTTCAGTATTAATATCACAATGATCACTCTCTGCTATGTCGCCATTTTTGTTAATTCTAAAAGAGTCTCTTATTACTTCGGGGGTAAGCATTTTTCCACCATCCACACAGTCTTGTGCGCTTTGCACCATATGGACGGTTCCGTTGGCTAGGTTTGATGACCATTTATCGTGATCTTTTGTGGCGGGGTCACCTCTAACATAGGACGTGCTAGTGACTGTATCCTCGAAGTCTCTTGTATAGAATGCTACTAACCTACCTCCCCCTTCTGCCACTGGTGGGTCTGCTGGATCACCGTTAGCATCCACTTCAACCTTAAAACATCCAAACTGACATCCCCATGCGCTATGAGCTATATTATTTCCTGAGCCAGCTAGCGTACCGAGTTCATCGGTTATGTCTCCACCATCAGGATCACGACACGCATTCCACGCCACACAGTGGGGTCTAAATTTATATAAGCCCTTATCAGTCAGTCTTATTGTCGCACAGTCTGATTCTGCGCCACTTTTTTCGACGTTACATTCGCATATATTTGGCATGTTCTCCCAGTCTGTTTGTGCAGCCCCAGTGTCAGGATCTTCGCATATGCCAAGTGCTGGATTCCACCACTCTATTCCACTAAAAACACCTTCTACTGGATTAAAGTCTCTATAAGGGTCATCATCCCAAGCGAAGCCTTTAATTGGCTTACCTTCAACAGTATTGTCTACTATATCAAGGAGTGGATTGGTTGCTTCAATAGCCTGCGGAGTCTCAGACTGCCATGAGTAGTCTTCTCCCAATGCTTCACAAGCTTGTTTGTCTGCTGGTTGGGGTGTGACTACAACAGGCCCAGAGACTTTGTTTTCTGTACATTCACCATGCAAGCTCTTGTTAGCTCCACCTTCCGTGTGTTCATATTCGATATAACCCCAGCATGGGAATATATCTAAATAGCCAGAATCGCGCGAATATATGGCCTCCCATTCTCCACCACCTGCTGAACATGAGTCTTCATCCCCCGCCTTTCCCCAAGTATTTCCACCATTAACACAATCTCCTTTGTTTACATCGCCTGTGTTTCCTCCAGAGTCGTTACTACAATATTCATCTTCTGGAGTATTACCAGAAAAAGCACAAGACCCAGCTTCCGCTTGGTGTAAAGAACCCACCCTATTAAACTGAAATGGGTCTGCTTCGTCGTTTGTAGGGCCAGAATAATCTTGAGGCCAATACCAAGGCAGGTAATCATCATTACTAACAGAGGGGAGGTTTTGCTCAAAATCTGGAAAAAGCAAAGGATCGGTTTCTCCAACTTTTCCATAAGGATTCCAACCAAGATCCGTCCCGTCTAAAAAGGTGTCTTTTGGTGTGTCTTGGTTTGTAAGAGTAACCCCATCTATTTCTACATTAGGTAGGTATTCTGTTAATATAGAGTCTTTGCCCTCTGTTGGTGCTGGATTGCTCCCTGTTGTATTAACCTCTTTCCATATGTTTGTTGCATCTTCAGCAAGACATGCTGGCTCATCTACCATGCCCAATACTTCATCGTCGGAAGTGTCAAAGCATTTGTAGCCTCTTGTTGATTTATCTAAATACTTGTTACTTGTCGCATTATAGAATAGCTCTTTTCTAAGCCTTCTATCGCCAATGGGTGTAACGCCTACAACCCTTGTTCTAGGCCCACCCAATAAAATCTTGCCCTCTATTGGATCAGTAAACTCATATCCAAGAGTTGAACTAACAAGCGTGGGATTATTTTCCACGTCTATAAACGGGCCTTCTGGTGGTACTTTTTGAGATAGATCTACAGCATCGCTTAAAGCATCCTTGTCTATAGTTACGTTTCTGGGGACAATAACAACCTTGATAATACCCGAATAATTTTTTATTAGTTCATAGTCTTCCGGGTTAACAAAGTTTTCGTCAACTAGCTTTTTTGTTATTGGCTCCAGCATTACATAAAAATCAGAGGCCGCAACTTCACAAACTTGTTGTATTATTGCAAGGAGAGACATCGAATCTCCGGGGACTCGATAATCGGATGGCACAAAACCCGATGTTCCATCTATGTCGCCACTGTGGTCTTTATGGGTGAGTTTAAGAAATTGTTCCAAATCTACTAAATACCTATGTGCAGAACGACTAGGGTCATCGGTATTGAAATCATCGAATGGTTCTTTGTATATCTCTGCGAAGGGTGCTTTAACATCCAAGAACCTAGTATCTACAGAATAGGTCATTGGGCCACCAAAAGGCTCTTGCTTATCTGTGTATGTTCTGACTGTACCCTTTAACATTTCTCTTAGGGCTGGAAGTATACCAAATGCATGCTTCCCTCCATTTTCTACCATCTCGCCGCCATGATTATCAATGCAATCTTCTGTTTTTTCGTCTTCGTTGTTTCCTACGGTATCAACCACTGCGCCATTTTTAACACAGTTTGTGCTTGACCAATCTGTATTAAAGTTTCTATCGGGAACATTCCAAAGCATTCCAGATTCTGTTCTATCGGATTTATTAAAGCCGTGATGTTCGTAATACCCATAGACATTTAATATGTTGTAATATCCATTCCAACCCTCTTCGTATGCTCTTGTGCTATCTACCACTTTGTAAAAGTCGCTAGGTGAAACCCTAGACGCAAACCCATTTAGGATAACCGTAGTGTTTTCTAAAACGGTTCGGGGGTCTGCTACGCTTACAGAATAGGTTAGCCCAGACGTAGAAAACCTCTTTTCGTATTTGGTCATTATGCCCGGAAATGAGAACGCTTTGGGACAATTTCTCTCAAGGACACAATCCGCATCTATATCCTTGCCGTCATAATAATGGAAGAAAACAGGCTCCCCCGGATCTGGCATGTAGGCTATATCTCCAAACGTTGAATATATATGCCCCATTCCAGTTTCAGGATTTCCCGGTTCAGCCCCGCCTGTTGAGTCAATGGAGTATTTCTCTAACAGCCCTACTGGAAAAGCGTCTGGACTCCAGCTATGATAACCTTCTGTTATAGCATCCCTAGTTCCAGAAGGCGTTAAAAATGACTTTGTATTAAATTCATCCTTAACTAGGTTTACAGTTAAACTTGATCCATTTCCGTTAAACCCTAGATTTGAACTCCAGTCCATGATGGACATGCCCAAAAAGGTTTGCTGAAAAATACCCAATTCTATTGTCTTATAGTCATGTAGCGTTGAGTTATATTCATCCCACTTACCTCCAGCCGCTATACACTTGTCCTTAGTGTCGTTTGTCGCTGGATCTTTACTACATCTAAATTCTTTTTTATGACTAGTCATTAGAACTCCTGCCCCGGATATGGTTCGCCCTGTCCATCGTCTTGCGCGCTAGTCCAAGTTTCACCCGCTGTTACACAAGCCGCCTTGTCTGCAATAGTCGGGTCACTACATGTTCCATAAGTTCCAGCAGGATCAGCGAATACATAATCGCCAGATGGGAATGCATAAGGATCGTTTATTTCATAAATCCAACTTAGACTAAAGCTCCAGTCTCCTGTTTTTGGGTTCCAGCTTTCCTGCGGTGGGTTTACAAATCTTTTATGCACTCTTTTTGGGGAGTTTGGCCCAGTTAAGAGGTAGGTTTTTGGATCAAATGAATCAATTAGTTTCTTAATTGCAGTTGCTTGTATCATTTTTGTTCCCGCCCCCGTGTGCGTGGGGTTAGCATTTGGATCCCAAGTTCCCCCTACGGCTGGGTCTTCACAATCTACTTGTGTTGTTATTGCAACAGAAGTGACAGGGTGAAACTCAACACTACATGCTCCTAAAGGTGAACCAGCCAAAGCACTCCCCGGCTTTGCCAATACAAAATCGGGTGAATAATCAGCAAGAGTTAATCTTAATCTTGTATTTACATAGTTAGGATTTGGTACAAACTTCATGAAAGCCCCAGTGGTGTCTTTTGTTGCCTCACACTTTAACTTACTTCCGACATCTCTTATTTGATTGTAGGCATCTACACATATCTCTGCCCTATTAACATCAAAGTTAGCGCTGATAGAGAAATCTCTCTGCCATTGTGTTTGTGTATTAATAGATTGTAATACGGGGCCAACCCTTCTACCTAGAACAGTGTGTGTCGCTATCACCTGACCGGGATATGTATCGTTTACACTCCAGTCTTCTGTTCTTACATAAGGTATGTATTTACCAGTAGCTGAATCTTTAGTCGTAAAACTCACATTGTATGTAATGGTTCCATTTCCGGGCTGCTCAGTAACGCTCTTTGATTGTGGAACTGGGTTGACTTTGAAAGTGTCGTATTCTGGAAGATCATTTAACATTTCAGCAACGGTAACGAATAAAAACGGCATTATTTTTTCATAATGTTCAACTGCATTTTGCCACTTACTATTTTTAACACCACCGCCGCCTTCGTAGTCAAATACTCTATCTGTACCAGAGGCGTCTCTATGTATAAGCCTATCTTCATTACCGGCGGCACCCACGGCTACAGTATCGGCATTATCACCCAAGCCTTCTATAGTACCGTTTACACTAATGGTTACACTACCATCTCCCTCTGACTCTTCGCTAATACTAAAGTCCATAGTCTCCATAGCTTTAGCGGCAGACGGGGCTAAATGCCAAGTTTCTGTTACATTAAAACTGCCTTGATTTATATCTACGTTTGATATTCTTTTGTAATTAAAAGCAACGTATTGCTTTAGGGGGTCTGGTTCAGTGTCTGGAACGGGAAAATTCATTGAGAACAGATGAACATCATCAGCGTCCATGTCTCCCGGTGCCGCTACGCCAGCATCTGGGCGGGCGGCAGTAAATTCGTCATCATCTTTTCCAAATAGATAATGGTTACCATATTCCATTTTGTCATATAGATATCCCCTAGCTTGTTGCCAAGCCCTACCATTTGGAGCATAGACTGTACTCCAATTATCGTCGGGGTCTACTCCTTCAGCTTTTCCGCTTCTAAGAAATTTATTTCTTCCGGTGGCTGACATGGTTCTTGTTATTGTAAATAGCTTTTTGCTGTTTACTAATTCGCCCTTAAAGTCGGCGGCTTTTGGGTTTCCAGCATCATCTACTGCTTCTCCACCATCTATTTGATGTCTCGTATAGAGTTGTTTATCAAGCTCTTCTACACCCCACGTTTCAGTAGCAGATTTAATAAGCCAGTTTTCAAACAACTCAAAGTCGTCAGCATCAATTGGAACATCGTTAGCACCAAACAAGACGTTTGTTGAAAGATTAACTGTATATGGCATTTTGTATGGATCTCCGGGGTCATGCCCCGGCAAATCAACACTCTCTACAGTTACATAGCAAGATATACCTTGAGGGTTCCCAAGCATGGGGGAATCAATTGTCATAAGCTGACCGTCGTTGTCTTTACTGAAAAGGTTCATTAAAGCCTTTGTCTTATTCAATAAAGATTGATGCCATTCGTTATCGGTAAAAGCATAAAATAGATCAAAACCAGCCCCCTGAATGAATGCACCGTTGGCCTTGGGGGAGCCTCTATCGGCAACTAATGTACCACTAAGCTGTATACTGTACGAAACCCCAAGGATTTCACCGGTGCCGTCCTTATCGTAATTTTTTGAGATACTTACAAACGGAGCCGGAATCAAATGATTTCTTTGATGTGTTACTCTTCTACTAAAATATACTGGCATTATTCATAGCCTCTCGTTGATAAATTAAATGTTTTAGTACCAGATCCTAAAATATTGGGCATTACCAAATTCAAAGAAGATGGATCTACCCCGCCAGCAAAATCTGTTTTACTCATGCCTGTCCCTGAAGGGTCTTCTAAAATAATAGCTGTATTACCGTGAGCGCCAGTAACAACCTGTTTTATCGTCACTACCCCTTCCCCGTTAGAAGTAGCGATTAATTTAGAATTAGCGTTTAAGCAAGTTGCTAAATTATCGGCAGTTGCCCAACTATCGCTCCCCTCCGCTTCCCAAGTTGGGGAATTTGTGTCGGTGGTTGTAGTGGTGTCTTCTGAAACTGTAGCTGTTATTACAGTTCCATCAGTCGCAGTAATAGTAATATAATGAGGGATTGTTCCCGACAAGTATTGCGACGCATAAACAGTAACTGTACCCGTTGCTTGTGTTCCAACGTTTCCTAAGAACCCATGTCCTTTCGTAAATAGAGATGTGTTTTCATTTCTAATAATTCCCGGTAAAGCCTTTATATATGATACGCCATAAAACTCCTTTTGCTTCACAAACATATTCATTATTCCGCTTGGGGTATAAGCTAACGGCCCTCTTGCAAACAAGCTTGTTGTCTTAATTTTAGGTTCAGCAACTTGCAAGTATAAAGGTATGTCACCAACCGGTTGTCTACCCCTAATATATAAAAGTCTATTTGCAACTTGCAGTGGCGCTTTTGTGTTTGGCATAACCAAAATCATGTCCCCTGAAGGAACACCAAAGCCCGGACTACCCAACATATGTAGAGGTAATATCTTTTGCGATCTTGGGAATGATAACTCTGCACCTTTAGTTTCCAACCGAAGCGACGGTGAGGATAACCCTGTAAACCTTTTTTGCTTCAAAAACAAAGGCATCGTAGACTTAAATGCACCAGCAGTTGTGTAAAGATTCATAGACGACAGCGGGATTCCACCACCAGTAAAGTCTGTTTTACTCATGCCTTTTCCCGAAGGATCTTCTAAAACAATAACTGTATCACCACCGGGGCCAGCAACCTGCTTTATCGTCACCACTCCCGCTCCGTTGGAGGTAGCGGTTAGTTTAGAATTGGCATTTAAACAGGTTGCTAAATTATCGGCGGTTGCCCAGCTATCACTCCCCTCCTTTTCCCAAGTTGGAGAATCTGTATCAGTGGTCGTAGTAGTATCTTCTGAGACCGTGGCCGTTATTACAGTTCCATCGGTAGTGGTAATCCTAACATAATGAGGGATTGTTCCGTCTAAGTATTGCGATGCATAAATAGTAACCGTACCCGTTGCTTGCTGTTCATACTTCATTGCTATTGCAGCATTAGCAAACAAGAACCCACTAGCTGTATCCCCCATGCTTGTCTGAGGGTCGTGGTTTAATGTAAGGTTAAGAGCTTGATCAGCAGTTCCAACGTCAACAAACATATTCATTATGCCACTTGACAAGGTTGGTGAACCACCAAAAGAATACATTGTCAAGCTTCTGTCACCAGTAACCTGAGCAACCACATTCCCATCAATATCCGTGACCGAATGACCCTTTATTACTCCAGCCTCCGTTAATCCGGTCATAGTGTTATACTTAGCCAGAGTGTCAAAACCACTAAAGCTTAGTTTGCTTGAATAAATCTTAAATTCAGCATCGTATGGCAGATCAGATTTTGGATACTTAACAGAAATCTCTAATTGATGATCATCAAAATCATTCTTAAAAGACGGGTTTCCATCTCTGTAATAAGACTCATATTCTAATGGGTGTGCAATTGATAAAAGTCTTTTAGAACCAGATGGAACAGACACGCCAGAAGGGTGCCAATAAAGATTTTTTCTAGTTAGTTGTTTATCTTTATGAACAATCCTTGCTGACAAGTCTGCACCACTTGGATGATTAGTTGAGTGTTCTACCCATAAATCAACTGACAGATCTGTTAACTGATGAAATCTCGTAGGTAGTTCTGTTAAATCAAAAGTTAAAACAGAGGATATCGCATAGTCAGCCTGCCCCCACAGGGTCTTATCAAATGCTCCACCCCTTACCCCATCAGGATTCAACCTTCCAACCACCCCGGAATCTACAACAAATTCCACATAGTTATTATTCAGAGCGTCTATGCCGGTGTCACCAAAAGAAGTTCCAGATAGCCCGCTGTCACCGGTTGGGGTGACTTTTGCATTAAAAATAAGATCTGTTATGTTGAAAGTGCCATCATGGAAAGCCTTAATTTTTGAGCCTTCTAGACTTTTTGAAGAAATTCCCGCTTCATCAATCCATCCGGTAAACCCTCTTTCTGCAATAGCAAATTCTCTTTTACCTAAAGTTACATTTGTGTTTGCGGCTCCCTTCTTTTGTCTAATAAATGGGGCAGACTCTCCCTCTTGTTTTCCATTAACATATATTTTAAGTTTTGAGTCCCCAGATGCATACACTCCGACTATGTGGGTTGGGTATGGATAATCCTCAAACCGCCTTGTTGTTTTTGCGTATACAGGAGTATTCACTCCAGAGACTTCATGGTCTGATCTAATATAATAAGATCCATCAAAATCACACCCAAGGACAAACTGTGCTGGGTTTTCTTTGTGTTGACCAATTATAACTGTTCCAGTAACGTCACCACTAGGAAGAACCTTAGCGTATACTGAATATCCTGTACTGGTAGATAAATCAACACCGCTTCCGGCATTAACAAAGGAGCGATCAGAAAGGAATAAGCTTCTTTGTTGTATGGCTTCTCTTCCTACTGGGCCTATTAGCGCTCCAGCTTTTTCCCATTTAGCAAATCCTACATTGTCTCCTGTGCCAGACGTGCCTGAAGATGAGCTTCCTCCTACACATGGTTTACTTGTCGTGTCCCCCATAAAGCCTCCGGGGACTGTTGGGGCGTCTGCACATTGACAGCCCTCAACGCAGAAGGTTGCGTAAAGATCCCACTCTGCACCACTCCACATCCAAAGGCAGTCTTGTTCGTCACACTCACTTACTGTGCCGTCGTCTGATGTGCCTTTACCCGTGCTTACGGTAACTACTGGAGAGCCAGCGTACATTCCGCTACCTTCTAGCGGCATCCAAGCTTTGTCAAAACTGTCTATAAAGGTTCTGTTGTATTGGCCGCGCCAGTACCCATATTCTCGATTAGTACCGCTTGGTATAACGTCTCTAGACCCAGCGAACTCTACAGCACCCATCATAACAAGGCCGATAGAGTTAGTTTCTCCCGGCTTGTGTAGAGTTCCTACTGTGTGAGCTAAAGAACCTAAAGTGGCCGTGCCTTCCCTGACCCAGAAAGCTGTCGCCTTTAAGCTTGCATATCCTTGGTGTGTTGCCATTTTTTAATCCCCGCCATTGCCTGCCGGTTTCGCTTGATTGTTTCCTTCGGCAAAATCTAAATTACCATCAAGGTTTCCACCAGCGCTCTTCATATGTTTGACGAAGTTCTTAATACCCGTGTTTACTTTACTTACAACCACTTGTGTGAATGCATCTTTAGCGTCTTCAAATACTTCTGATCCTTTTATCTGAACAACCATTTCAACCTTGCCGGTCACTTCCATTTTAACTGGACTGGCTAGCGCTTTTGATAGTTCAGTTGCGCTTGTAGAAAATAGAGCTACGCTTTCACCAAAAGCTTTAGTGTCAAACATTCCAAGCGCGCCATCTTCTGCCTCGGCACCACCAGCAGCAGCAGCCGCTAATGTAATAAGCGCATCCTTAGCCTGCTCTAATAGGGTTATTTTCTTTTGATCTCTTTCGGCTGGATCTCCTTGGTCTACTTTTTCTCCCCCTACCAATTGACTCCATCCAGCTACAGCAGACTTCTTAAGAAAGCCCATCATGCTAAATTGGGTTGCCTCTACCGCGCCTTCGCTCTTTTGCATGTCTTCATTCCTTCTTTCCTCGGGCGTCAATGCGTTCCGACGCCGCAACTCAGCAAGTTTGTCATCACGTTGTTGCTGTACTTGTATGGGATCGTATCCTTCTTCCCTCATTTTTATCAGTTCTAGTTCTTTTTGCCGCGCTATTGCATCTGTATATGCTTGTTCCTTATCATCTGCGACTCTTGCCGCATCCAATGGTCGATGGATGTCCCTTTTAGTAGTTAGGTATTTTTCTACGTTAAAGCGTTCTTCACGCCCTCCGAATTGAAATGTTTCTTCGCCTCTTTCCTTTGCAATCAATGCCGCCCTCGTCATGGTCATCGTGTCGGCCACCACTTGTTCAGCCCGCCGGTTCGCTTCTTTTTCCCATGACAACCCAGCCGTTTTTTCAGTGCTTCCACGCGCCCCGCCTGCACCTCCCATCGACGGCATCCCCGGCATCCCCGGTATGACTCCACCCATCGCCATCCCAGCAGCGCCCTTCATTCCGGCTAACATAGCAATAAGGACTTTTTCTACGTGTTTGTCATGAGTATAGATACTGCCCGGATTAGTCGCTTGGTGGTAATATTTCGCTGCTGCGGCTTCGTTTTTGTCTTCTACTGCGTCTGCATATTCCGCTAGAAGATCTTGCATTCCTTTAAAGTCCGTAGTCCCTGCAAGTGCTTTTGCTCTTTGATCAAAGGTTTTTCCTTCTGAATCCTTCTGCGTCATCCATGTGTGCTTCTTTGCGGGTTCGGCTGCCGCCCTCCTTAATACATCGTCAAGCACGTTTGACATAATATTCTGATCCTTTTTATCCATCATGTCTCTATCTCTGATTCTTTCTCCCCATGCCGCAAATCTAGCGGCGTCACGCTGTCGAGCCATCCCCTTTTCATGCTTCGCCAAGTCAAATTTTTTCGCCGCCCCCGATTTTCCTTGCATGTCATGTAATTTTTGCATTGTTGCATTTAATTCTTCTATCTTCTCTGTAAGCCTTTTCTCTACAGTCATAAGTTTTGCGGTGGCCAGAACTTGTTTCTGGGATACACTCAAGTTTTCCATCGTTTCCATCATAGTGGCGTCCGCCCCCGCATCCTCCATTCGCTGTCTTGATTCCCTCGCGTCTGCTTGCGCGTTTCGTTGTCTGCCTTCGATATCACCCATTACCGCTTTGAGTAAATCCTGAGCTTCTGCGTTCGGAGTCTTTGCCAGTAGATTCGCTATAACCTTCGACATAGCTCCATAAAACCCTCCCTCATCATCCGCGTAGAGGTTCATGGCACCTTCTTCATCAGATCCAAATTTCTGTTGGAGATTTTGCATAATCCCACCC
>Ga0208684_1000521_pt1 | contig 27319 bp, 26 predicted proteins | sample MalvireepMed_b05_FD_184245 | JGI IMG/M metagenome (GOLD analysis project Ga0208684, IMG submission 184245) | Marine viral communities from the Global Malaspina Expedition - Malaspina viral metaG DeepMed_b05 (SPAdes) (version 2) | ecosystem: Environmental > Aquatic > Marine > Oceanic | place... | reverse complement strand
GGCTGGACCAGGCGTTCTTAAACTTACAACTGGTGAACTGACTAACGTCGATGGGGGCATTCTTGGCCGAATAGAGTTCCAAGCTCCTCTGGATTCTGCTGGCACCGACGCTTGCCTTGTGGGTGCCAGCATATGGGCAGAGGCAGACGCTACGTTTTCAGCTTCCTGCAATGCAACTGAATTGGTATTTGCTACAGCTATTTCAGCGACAGCAACGGAGCGTATGCGGGTTAGCGCTGATGGCCTTGTCAACATCGGCAATTATGCAGTTTCCACTGCAACAGTTCCAACGGCAATTGGCCTGCAGGTTGGTGACTTCACTCGATCAGTTGGTATATTCATAAGCAGTGGGAGCAGCAGTACTGGTCGAATTGGATTTTCCGATACCGCCGATCTCGACCAGCAGGCCCAAAACAGCCGTGACACGTCCAACGACGCGATAGTCAGGAATGCGGCGAAGTTCTGCGACAATGTTGCGGCCAATCTGAAACACGGGCGGTTCTTTTCAGCGAAATCAGTGGAAACAATTATTCTAACACGGAAATCTGGTTCGCCACACGATCATGGGGGTGGCAAATTGCACCGCGTCGTACCAAATATATTGTCATAACCGGTATTAAAAAGCCGTGTAGACGGAAAAACCGAAATTTTTTCGTTGCATAAGGCTTTTGCGATTAACCCCGCAAACCGTTGGGAAAACTCGCATTCCGACCCCGAGTCGCCATGTTGAATGAAAAAAAGTTAACAAGTTGCGACTCGCCTGCTTGCCACGAGTCGCAAAGCAACGTATCGTTAACGGAATGGGGAAAAAATTTCCTAATACGCGACAATCGTTGGGGCGCTTGTCGACTAACCGGATCAACACGGACTTATTGCGGAACACGGTAACGGAGCAGAAACATGCGGGTGCTGCTTGTTGAGGATGACAATACCTATGCTGACAGCATTGAGTTGATGCTGAAGTCTGAAGGCATGGTAATTGACACCACCGACCTTGGGGAAGACGGTCTCGAGATCGGCAAGCTTTATGATTATGACATCATTCTTCTGGACCTTATGCTGCCAGACATAGACGGCTACGAGGTCCTGAGACGTTTGCGCGACGCACGCGTCGAAACACCGGTCCTGATCCTGTCGGGTCTGACCGAAACCGAAGACAAGGTCAAAGGCCTTGGCTTTGGCGCTGATGACTATCTGACCAAGCCTTTCGAAAAGACCGAGCTTCTGGCACGCGTACAGGCAATTGTTCGCCGCTCGCGCGGTCATGCCCAGTCGATGATTTCGACCGGCAAGCTGAACGTTAACCTGGATGCACGCACCGTCGATGTCGATGGCAAACCACTGCATCTGACCGGCAAGGAATATGGCATTCTTGAATTGCTGTCGCTGCGCAAGGGCACGACACTGACCAAGGAAATGTTCCTCAACCACCTTTATGGCGGGATGGACGAGCCGGAACTCAAGATCATTGACGTCTTTGTCTGCAAACTGCGCAAGAAAATCCAGTCTGCGACCAAGGGCGACAACTATATCCATACGGTTTGGGGCCGGGGCTATGTCCTGCGCGATCCCGACACCAACAGCGCTGCGGCCTGATATCAGGGATTTTGGTTTCAGGCCTGCCTGACGCCGTTCCTGCAGTGCCCGCTATATCAAAAAAACGCCCCGGACTGCACCGGGGCGTTTTTTGTTTTCCGGATCATCAGGGCAAATAGACAAGCGGATCAATCAGGCCACTGACCTGTAACCAGTCAATTATCTCAAAGACCGGGATCACCATCAGGAAGACAAGACCGTCGCGCAATGTCCGCACAAAAAGCTTGGGGCGGACTTCCAGCACATCTGCATCCTTCCATGCGCCCAAACGCGGGCCAAACCGTGGCACACGTGCCTTGTAATCCTCGAACGGGGCGCCAAACAATTCGCCAAGGGCATGTTCTTCTTTCAGGATTACCGGCAAAAAGATCACCAACGCCCCCGCCCCTAACAACAGAGCGATCAGGAAACTTCCGGTTTGCGCGCCGATGCCCGCCGCGCCGATAAAACTGAACATATAAAGCGGGTTGCGACTGATCGAATAAGGTCCGGTGTCGGTCAACTGACGGGCTTTGCGCCCACCGATATAAAGCGTGCACCAGGCCCGCCCGAATATCGCAATCAGGATCAGGGCAATTCCACCGATCTCGACCACTTCGTGGGTGAACATCTCTACCTGTGCCAGAGACTGCATCAGGGGCAACATCATCAACACAACCAATGTAACGGCCGCGATGACAAGTTTGCGCCGCCGCTGCACACGACCAAGGTTATAGCGCTGGGCAGATTGGGGGCGTGATGGATTTGGGGTCATTGGCTTTCCCGACTTTCCGTTCAACAGAACAGTCGGCAAAGAGCCAACTGTCAGCTACTTCTTGTCGTCCGGTTTCCCAAAGCGGGACCGATCAAAGGTCGAGGACGGCCGCGTGGTTCCACTGGAACCCGTGGAATTGCTGCTGCCTGTCCCTGGCCGTTGGGGTGTTCCACCCGCACCGGTCCCGGTGCCAAGTGGCCGACGATAGGTCGAACCCGCAGTGCCCGCTGTACCAGTGGTCCCTGTTGAGCCCGGACGCGTGGTCGAACCTGTAGCAGTCGAATCTGACGGTCTGCTGAACGTGCTTCCTGTACTTCCCGTGCCGCTCGCCGGGCGGGTCGTTGTCGCCGGACGTGTTGTCGCGGTGCCAGTTGTGCCGGTTGTTCCGGCTGCCGGACGGGCTGTTGTGCCTGTTGATGCACCTGCACCAGTTTGCATGTGTTTTGGCTTCGGAAAGGCCAGACCACCTGGCGCGGCAGCACCCGCTGCGCCAGCGGAAGCAGCCCCGGCCTGCGCCTTTTCCAGTGCTGCCAGATCAACATCCGGCGCCCCCGGACGGTTCAGTTGATAGATTCCGCGTTGGCGGGCAAGCGGTTTGAACTTGTCGGAAATTCCCAGAACCGTCTCCGCCCCGCCAAGGAACAGGAAACCGTCATCAGGCATCAGGGCTGAAATACGGGCCAAGACATCACTTTTGGTCGGTTGATCGAAATAGATCAACACGTTGCGGCAATACACGACGTCAAACTGTCCAAGTGGGCGGAAATCTTCCAGAAGGTTGAATTCCTTGTACTGGACCTTGGACCGGATATCGGCCGAAATTTGCCACTGGTCTTCCTTCTTCTGGAAATACTTGACCAGCAAACCGATCGGAAGGCCCCTTTGGACTTCGAACTGGGAATAAAGCCCTGCGCGCGCCTTTGTCAGGATTTCGCGCGAAATATCGGTCCCGACGATATCGATCCGCCAGCCGGCAAGCTGCGACTTGAATTCATCAAGGATCATCGCCAGCGAATAGGGTTCCTGCCCGGACGAAGCCGCCGCACACCAGATGCGCAGGTGTTTTTTCGACGCACGCGCCTTGATCATGTGTGGCAAAACAACGTGGCGGAACTGATCAAACGGTTTGGTATCGCGGAAGAAGAAGCTTTCGTTGGTCGTCATGGCATCAACGACTTCTTCGACCAGATTACGGTCGCCACCACGAAGCAGGCCTATAAGCTCGGTAAGGTCTTTCAGACCCCGCTTGCGCGCAATCGGCATCAGCCGGCTTTCGAGCAGATAAGTCTTATCCTGACTCAGAACGAGCCCGGACTTGGACTTAATCAGTCTGCTTATAAACTCGAAGTCTTCCGGCTTCATCATTGTGGGTTAACGACCCCCCGCAAATTTTTTGATATAGGCCGCAATTCCACCCACCGGCAGAACCGCAGAACAGATACCGGCATGTGCTGCCGCACCCGGCATTCCCCATACAACACTGCTTTGCTCGTCCTGGGCGACGACCATGCCCCCCGCATTGACCACGTCACGACCGCCAAGCATACCATCCTGCCCCATTCCGGTAAGAATTGCAGTCAGTATATTTCCTCCGTAACTTGCGACCAGGCTGCGCAACATCGGATCAACCGACGGGCGACAAAAGTTTTCTGGCGGGTTCTGGTTCAACATCAGATGACGTCCACCACCGCGTCCTTCTACGGTCATGTGGTAATCACCGGGCGCAAGGTAAACCTGTCCGCCAACAATTGGCATCTTGTTCTGCGCCTCCTGACATTTCAGGCCGGTCAGTCTGGTAATATGTTCTGCAAGGATCGTGGTAAAGGTTGCGGGCATGTGCTGGGTGATGAAAATCGGCTGTCGTACACCATTAAGGCCACGCAGAACCTCAAACAACGCCTGAGGCCCACCTGTCGAACTGCCGATGGCAATCGCTTCGACATTGATGCGCTTTTCGGGCAGTAACGAAATACCACCACGTGCTGACGGACGCTTTGCCGGGGCAGGTGCACTTCCCGAGCGCGCCTGAGGTGCACGGGCAGCTTTCTGTGGCGCGGGTGCTGCCGGCCGCTTGGGCGGGGGTGCAGTTCTTGCCGCCGGGGCCTTGGTTGCCGGACGTGCTGCTGTTTTGGGCGCACCCTTTGGTTGACCACCTGCAGCAATCGCCGCATCACGAATAAGCCTTCCGGGATCGCGCGATGGTGCTGTCGGCCGCCCGGCAGCAGGGCCGGTTGCCGGAGGTTTTGCGGCTGGCGTATCTGGCTGGGATGCTGGCGCAGCACTTGGTGCGGGTTGCTGCGGTTGGGGCGTCTGGCGCATTTGCGCGGGTTGATGGCGCTGTTGCTGCATTGGCCGTGGGCGCAACTCTGCGGTAAATCGTTTACGCTGAATACGGCCCTGTTTTTGCAGTTGCTGATGCTCGACCGACATTTCAGCGCGAAACGCATGCGCCTTGCCTTCAGAAGCCGCATCATCGGAAGCGCCCCCGTCCGGTTCCGGGGTTGCCGGTTTGGCTTCGGGCTCGGCTTCCTCAGCACGTTGGGCCGCCTCGGCAGCAGCGGCTTCATCGACCTCAAGCATCTTGCGACGCTGTTCAGCCCAGGCCTTTACCTTGTCGAGAAGCTCTTCACGGAAGCCTTCACCAACATTCAGGTCTTTCGACGAACTTGGTTTGGGAATGTAATCCACAGCACCAAGCGTCATTGCCTGAAAGCTGATATCGGCATTTCGCTTGGTCAGGGTGGAGGCCATGATCACACGAACTGTTGGATCAATTTCCAGCAGTTTCGGCAAGGCCGTCAAACCGTCCATGACCGGCATTTCAATGTCCAGAACAACGACTTCAATGCCGCCGCGTTCCATGACTGCCAGTGCTTCTTCGCCATTATTGACCGATCCGACGACGTCTATTTCTGCGTCTTCGGCCATCATACGTGTCACAAGTCCGCGCACGATGGCGGAATCGTCCACGATCAATACTTTGTATGGCGAATGGGTAGGCGTCTCTTCCACGTAGTAGCGTCCCCGCGTGATTAAGGAGATCCGTTATCGAAGGCGTGCAGGTTCGCGCTGATCAGTCGGCCTAGATCAGGCCGACCTGCTCAAACTTGGCCTGAATGATCTCGCTATCGAACGGCTTCATGATGTATTCGTTCGCGCCAGCAGTAATGGCTTCCTGAATGTGTTCAAGATCGTTTTCGGTCGTACAGAACACAACTACAGGATCATCACCCCCCGGGGATGCGCGAAGTTCACGCAGGAATTCAATACCGCTTTTGACTGGCATATTCCAGTCAAGCAGAACCGCGTCGGGCATGGATTCAAGGCACCGATCAAGCGCCTCCTGACCATCCACTGCCTCCACAACCGCGAACCCGATCTCTTCGAGGATGCGGCGTGCTACCATTCGGATGACTTTCGAATCATCGACGACGAGACAACTCTTCATCGACTTCCTTCTCGTTTATTTAGGTCGTTAAGCCACAATGGCAGGAACCGGGCACATTGCGTGCCCGGCATGGAAATTCAGTTTAACCGGCTTGCTTGATGGACGATGTGAAATCAAGCAGCCGCGTTACATCAAGAATTACCAGAAGCTTCTTGTCCAGACGGAAAATGCCGTCTGAAAACTCGCGCCAACGCGGATCGAGCGTTGCCGGGTTCTGCTCGAACGCCTTTTTCGGAACGCTCAGAACTTCTCCCACCTGATCAACCATCAGGCTGTAAAGCTCGCCACCCTCATCGACAACGATGCTCATACCCGGCTCGTCATCTTCCTTGTCGCGCAAACCAAGGCGTTTGCGGACATCAATTGCTGTCACAATACGCCCGCGCAGGTTCAGGGAACCTGCCACTTCGGGCGGGGACAGCGGGATACGGGTGATGCGTTGCGGCCCCAGAACATCCTGAACCGTCAGGACCGGGATACCGAAAAGCTGCTTGCCAATATTCGCGGTCACGAAATCCTGGCTGTCACCACCAAGTTCAAGGGCTCCGCCTTTTTCCTGGCTCGGGACGAGTGCGTTTTTATCGCTCATAGGACTTTATCTCCCGCTTACATGCTGCTCAGTGTCTGGATCAGGGTCGAGACAAGCGCATCGCGATCAAATTTGGCCACATAGTCGCTGAAACCGACCTGACGACCGCGTTCGAAATCTTCCTCGCTGGTGTGCGACGACAGGGCAATAATCGGAATGTCGCCCCATTCTGCATCATCCTGCAACGCCTCGGCGAATTCGAAGCCGTTCATGCCCGGCATTTCGATGTCGCTGATGATCGCGTCGAACAGATTGCCACGGTTCTTGAGTTCCATGGCCTGTTCGGCGGTTTCAACGGCCGTGACATTGAAGCCGGCAACCGACAGCATCGGGGTCAGCAGGTTGCGGAAGAACGGGCTGTCATCAATCAACAGAACACGTTTTTTCTCGCCACCGCTATCCTCGGTGCCGAACCAGTCGCTGAAGGCCAGCTCAAGATAGTAACCGGCATCAATAAGGTCGGTTGCCTTGCCGTCAATTACGGCCGAGCCAACCAGACCATCCTGATCCGCAGTCAATTCAACATTCAGGACATCGTCGACGATATCGACGATCTCGTCGACAACCAGACCCATGGTGCGTTCACGATCCTGGAACACAAGTGTCGGTTGACGGCCTTCTGACTTCATCTGGTAGTTACCATCAATAAAGACAAGAGGCATCAGCTTGCCGCGGTACTGGACCAGCGGACGGCCGTTTGAATGCTCGATATTCTCGACATCGATCTCTTCAAGGCGGGCAACCAGTGCCAGCGGAACCGCGCGCACTTCGTTACCACCGGCACGGAAGACCAGCATAGAAGTGGTTTCGCGATCCGATGCATCCTGCTTGGCCTTGCCTTCGACACCCTGCGAACCACCAACGGTGATTTCGCCGGTGCGGGTTGCAATGCCGTTCGGATCAAGGATCATGATCACGCTACCATCGCCAAGGATAGTATTACCGGAGAACAGCGACAGATCGCGCAGGATCGGCGCCACCGGTTTGACAACGATTTCCTCGGTATCGAACACGCGGTCGACAATGATACCAAACGAATAGGTCCCGACCTGTGCGACAACGATGAAGGCTTCTTCATCCAACGAATCATCGGTGGCATCGCTGGTATCAAGACCAAGAATACGCTTCAGCGTCACCAGCGGCAGCAAACGGTTGCGCAGGCGCAGGACCGGCGTGTCATGAATGCGTTCGATGGAATGCTCGGAATTGTTGGACGCGCGGACAAGTTCCAGAACGCTGATCTGCGGAATGGCAAAGCGTTCGCCACCACTTTCAACGATCAGCGCCGAAACAATCGCCAGCGTCAGCGGGATCTTGATGATAAAGGTCGAACCACGACCTTCGACCGATTTCAGTTCGACCGTACCGCCGATTTTTTCGATGTTGGTACGCACAACGTCCATACCCACACCACGACCAGAAACCGAGGTCACTTTTTCCGCGGTCGAGAAACCGGCTTTGAAAATGAACTGCTGGATCTGCTGATCAGCCATCCCTTCAAGTTCGCTTTCGGTGGTCAGACCGTTGGAAATTGCCTTCGCCTTGATGCGCTCAAGGTTCAGACCACGACCGTCATCGGAAATCTCGATGATGATGTGACCGCCTTCGTGATACGCATTCAGGGTAACCGTACCGGTTTCCGGCTTGCCGGCCTCGCGGCGGCCCGGAATATCTTCCAGACCATGGTCGGCAGAGTTACGCACCATATGCGTCAACGGATCCTTGATCAGTTCAAGAACCTGACGATCAAGTTCGGTATCGGCACCGATCATCTGCAGATCGATTTTCTTGTTCATTTCAAGGGCAAGGTCGCGAACAATACGCGGCAGCTTCGCCCAGGCATTGCCAATCGGCTGCATACGGGTCTTCATCACACCTTCCTGAAGGTCGGTGGTGATGTGCGACAGGCGCTGCAGCGGCACGGTGAATTCACTGTCATCCTTGCCGCGAACCATCTGCAGGAGCTGGTTACGGGTCAGGACAAGCTCGGACACGAGCGTCATCAGGTTTTCAAGCAGCTCGACATTCACACGAATGGTCTGGGCTGCAACCGAGCTTTCCTTGGTCTCGCCGCGCGGTGCTTCGGCCTTGGCCTTTTCGGCAGGCTTTTTGGCGGGCGCAACTTCCTGGGATTTGGCGGCTGCAGGCGGTGCTGTCGGTTTTGCCGGGGCTTCCGGTTCCGGTTCAGCAGCAGCAGCCGGTTCGTCAGGGATTTCGAAGTCCGGATCGTATTCTGCGGCGTCAAAGGCAGCCTGCAGTTTTTCGTCGTCCGTCATTTCGACTTCTTCAGCGGCCGCTTCCTCTGCGGCCGGGGCGGCGTCTGCGGCAGGCGCAGCACCCGGAATTTCACCGGTATCTGCAAAGTGGTTCAAACGTGCGATCAGTTCGGCGTCATTGCCATCGGGCTCGGCTTCGTTCTGCTCAAGCTCGCCCAGCAGATACTTAATCGTGTCAATCGACTCAAGGACGAGCGTCACGGCATCTGCGGTAACGACCAGTTCGCCGTCGCGGATTTTACCGAGCACGTTCTCGCCAGCATGGGCAACAGCTTCAAGGCGCGGCAACCCCAGGAAGCCGCACGTGCCTTTAATGGTGTGAACCAAGCGGAAAATATTGGACAAGATGTCCGGATCATTCGGGTTCTGTTCCAGCTTCACCAGCTCAACGTCAAGCGTCGAGAGGCTTTCCGAAGTCTCGGTCAGAAATTCACTTAAAAGATCGTCCATATACCCCCTCCAAATCTCCAACAATCAGGTGCTTGCCGGAACTGGAACTCCCATTAATACGCAAACAGACAGAAACGTAATATACATCGGTATGTTACGTAGAAGCTATTACACGCCATTACCAGACCTGCAGGTCAATTTTTTATCCATAGATCAATGCAATATTTCCGTCCTGTTGCAAGACCGAAAGCACTCCACCCCCAAGTTTCGCCAGTTTCCGCAAGAAAAATGCCTGAACATTGCGCGGATCAAGTGCATCTGCAGTGACTTCCTTTTCCAGTACGTTCATGATTTCAGGGCGCAAAGCGGCGCGCTTCCCCTCACCCAGAACTGTGACTTTACCGGAGTCGCGCGTAACCGACAGGGTTCCGCCGAACGGCAAAGCTTCGCGGGCGAGCATAACCATATTCAATACGATTCGCCCATGCGCTGGATCAATTGGAAGATCGGGCCAGTCCAGGGTTACTTTGCCCTCGGCCGCATAAGTCTGGCATGCCGCCTCGCGCATCGCCTTGGTATCGGCGCTGCTGCCTGCACGTCCGAATGCCAAACGGAAAAGCTGCAGGCGACGTGCCGCCTCCAGACCGCTTTTTCGCATCAGAGCAAGCGCCTCGTCATCACCAACACCGTCTTCACCCATCAGTTCGGCTCCGGCATTGACCGCCCCGACAGGGCCGACAAGGTCGTGACAGATCCGCGAACTGATCAGTTCGATCAGGGTCAGTTCAAGGGTGGCGTCCTCTACCATAGCGCGGGCTCTCCAAGGTATTTGCAAATCTCAACGGCACCATGTTCCCAAAACACAATACCCAGTCCGAAAGGGTGGCCGCTGACCGACACGATCAAGCTGATGGCAGGCCGACGCACCCATCCCGAACGGCACAAGATTGCCCCTGATATATTAAGAGCTTATTTAGCACGCTTTAAAATCAGGCTTTTGCGACCCGGCAAATTTTACCCACACGGCACAACGTTGCACGGAATCCGACCGCCCCGTGGCAGCGGCAAATTGTGCATTTGCCACAAACGACCTATATTGCAGAGAGCAACACAGGATATAGAGCAACCAATGGACTTCTTGCTGACGCCCGGTGCCATCGTGCGCCATCCCAACCAACCCGACTGGGGTTTGGGCCGAATTCAGGCCGTAGACGGGGATAGAATCGCGGTCAATTTCGAAGAAGCTGGCCGGCAAATCATCCGCCCGAGACATGTCGTGCTCGAAATCGTCGAAGCCGCCGGGGGCTTCGAATAGGTTAGGCATGCAGGCCCCACCCTGAATGGCAGTGCTTGGCACAAGGATTGCTCGAATTGATTTATTAACCAAAGAAGATGGACTCTATCGGAACGCGATAGATGAACCTGATGCGAGCACAACAGTCTTAGAAGGTCTGGAAACCGATGATTGCAGCCAACAAACCACCCCGTGACAGCTTCAAGCAGCGCCACCATGTCGCGGCGTTTACCGTGCTGGAACAATTTGCCCAAGGGCTTGTACACCAAGCCCGCAACAATGGCGGTTCGATCACAGAGGATCAGATCATCAAGGCGATTGACAGCCTGCGCGACAAGGAAGATCTGTTTGATACCGCCTGGGCGGTACTGGAAGCCGATATTGAACTGATCAAGGCCCGCGAACATGCTGCTGTTCGCCACGATCCGTTCGGGCGCTTGATGGTATCGCGGTTTGATCACCTTCTTGAAGGCAATGAAGCGGGCGATACGGAACATGGCGCGCTATCACGCACCATCCTGCAGCCCTTCTTCAAGGTGATTCGCATGATGGTCGGCATGGATATGCTTCAGGAAATCGACCGTGATATTCACGAAATCATCGAAGCCCACGCCGATGAAGACGATGAATTGCGCAATCCTGCCGAATACTGGGATCACCTTGCCAAGGCCCCGGAAGTCAGATCGCGGATCAATCTGGTATTTGCCCGCATGGCGCTTCATTTCAGCAACTATGAACACCGCAAAAAATGGCTGATCCAGTTGGTCAATGACAACATGACCGTGGGCGAACAACGTTGGGAATTCACTGAAGCGCATTGCATTCGCCTGCTTGATGCACTGTTTGCAGACGTGCGCAAAACACTTGCAGTGCCCGAACATTCCGCAGAACTGGTCGCCAGGTTGGGCAGCGAGAATGTCACGACCTTGCGCCACGTCGTCAAATGCATTGACGCCGATGTCGCACGTCTTTCGGCCTGAAAACATCGCACTTTGACCGACATCAAGGCAGTTCAACGGAAACCGGGGCTAATTTGACACCGTTCACCTGACAGAAAGGTGATCGCACAAGTCCGAAACAGACTGGTCAGACCCCGGACTTCTGTGCGACAGTTCGCGCAGAACAGATGCAAACATTTCTGTAATTCCAAGGACACTGTCCCAAGGCACCGCCATGACCAAGCCACTGATCGATAAATATGGCAGACATGTCTCTTACCTGCGCGTTTCGGTAACCGATCGCTGCGATTTCCGCTGCACGTACTGCATGGCGGAAAACATGACATTCCTGCCAAAATCCGATGTTCTTTCGCTGGAAGAACTCGATCAGCTTTGCACGGCTTTCATTACGCGCGGCGTGCGCAAATTGCGCCTGACAGGTGGCGAGCCGCTGGTGCGTCGGGGCATCATGGATCTGATTGCCAATCTGTCGCGTCATCTTAAAACCGGCGCGCTTGATGAACTAACCATGACCACCAATGGCAGCCAGTTGACCACCTATGCCGATGATCTGGCCCGCCTTGGTGTGAAACGCCTTAACATCTCGCTTGATAGTCTGGATTCCCAGAAATTCACCGAAATCACCCGTCGTGGCCGCCTTGAACAGGTGCTGGCCGGGCTTGAGGCCGCCAAACAGGCCGGGATTTCGATCAAGATCAACACCGTCGCGCTTCGCAATTTCAACGAAGACGAAATGTCACGTCTTGTCGCCTGGTGCGGCAAGGAGGGCTTTGATCTTTGCCTGATCGAAACCATGCCGCTTGGCGACATTGACGGCGACCGGACCGACCAATACCTGCCGCTGACTGCCGTGCGTGAACGATTGGAGCAGGAATACACCCTGATCCCGTCCGAATATGTCACTCCGGGACCGGCCCGCTATACCACCGTGGCCGAAACCGGCGGGCGGCTCGGCTTTATCACGCCGCTGACCCATAATTTCTGCGAAGGCTGCAACCGCGTACGCGTGACCTGCACCGGCACGCTTTACATGTGCCTTGGTCAGGAAGACCACGTTGATCTGCGCGCCGCCCTTCGTACCGGCGACCCGCGTGCGCTTGATCAGATGCTCGATGCCGCCATGGACCTCAAACCCAAGGGCCATGATTTCGTGATTGACCGCAAAGGCCAGAAACCGGCTGTCGGGCGGCATATGAGTATGACCGGGGGCTAGCAGGCTAACAAATTGTTGTTAGTATAGCTGGATATGAAGTTGTGTGGGCAAGCCTTCACTGTACTACTCATCGAACAAATCATCTTGCCCTTCAAGGTTCTCGCGAAATTCACCTAAGGTTCTCAATAGTTCCTCACCGTCAAGGGCCCTTGATAAAGATTGGCCATTAAACTCAAGAACCCTAAGAACTCGAACGGATTTTCTACGGCCGTTTTCTTCGACAAATGCCCATTGCACCTTCATGTTGTTTATTGCTTGGGTATTGAGGTGCTCTGTCGCCACAAGATCCCAGAATGCCTCGTCATCAATGCTGAAAAATATGTAATTCCCAGATTGGTCCTTAGATTTCCACAACCTGCTTTTATCGAACCTGTCCCAATTCGGTGACGTCGCGGTTACGTAGGTGACCTCTACTACCCAATCTTCTGACCTATTATCATCTTCTTTTGGAGGCAGTTCGGTAATATATTTGGGAAAATCTCGTCGTCGGATCGCAAAACTATCTGACTCATCAAAAGAAATTCCTTTGATACGCTGATCTTTGTAGCATGAAGAATAGAACTGATTCTTTGCTTCATACGCAGCACGAAATTTCCGTGTTGAATACCCTAGAGCACGCAGCTCATTATATTCCTTTTCCAGAAAGTTCTTGATCAGCTCAGATACTATTTTGGCAGTTACTTCTCGCTGTAACTCTGGATCTTTTTCTACTTTATCTGCAATCGAAACACCCTCCGCTTCTGGGTATTCTTCCTCCATACCAAATCTTGCCCGAACTTTCCTCCCAGCAACCTCGGCCCAGTGCGCAGGATCATGCCCGGTAAGACCTTTTACAAAGGATTTTCCGATATCAGTTTGCAATACAACCCAAGCCGGACCGATAGTGGTAGCAGCAATCCCAATCAGAGTTAGAAATGAACCCGGTTTCGGAGGCACTACAAACAATTCTAGCTTTGCAGAATTATCGAATATTTCCTGATTGAATGACTCGACGATTTTCTGAGCACTTAGAGCAGTATCGACGAAATCTTTGAGTGGCAGCCTATGATGTTCAACATCAAAGTGGATAGGTACAACATCTCCGGGCTCATGAAATGCCATTTAAACCTCTATCTCAGTTCCAGCATTATGCACTTTTCTTTGCTTAAGCTAATACTGAACCACAATTCCCCATTCACTTCAGCGAGTCAAAACCTAAACGCGACAAATAGGTGATAACTGCACGCAAAGATAAATCCTTCACTAACTCTTCAGACAGAATTTCTCGCAGACTTGGGGATACTCAACTGTTCCCCACTCAAACCACCATCTGGCATTTTGAAAAGATGTGATACGCAATCGGCACAATCACTGCTGCCAAATCCAGGCACCGGAACCTGCGTATCCGGCTCCTGCAAGGCAGCCCGCAACGCACATTCATTCCCACTCGGCACCACCAACACTGAAACCACTTTTCCGACCCCGTTTGAGGTCAGTTCATCGACATGCCAGTGGGGTGTCTTGTCGGTTTTGCAGTGGCGTTTGACGCGCGCGGCGATACCACCGGGGCCGTTGGCGGAGCCGCAGTAAAGGTAGGTTCCTTTGGCAAGGGTGATCCCGTTGAACCGTTTGTTTTGAAGCGTCAGGTCATCTTCGAGTTCGATCACCAGAACGTAAGCTCCGGCAACTTTGGGAAGCTGCCGGAGGGTTTGGTCATTTATCTCTTGGAAGAACGTGCTCACGCGTCCGATGAGTCTCGCAACAGAAGATCAATCGAAAGGCCGGGGCCTGGCGTGCCGTTGGTCAGGACAGGTTCGCAATGTTCATTGATCCGTGCGCCAATGCGTTGGCGAAAACCATGAAAGCGTTTTGATTCCACCACATCCACCGGTTCATCCAGATGCACCTCGACCCGGAAGACACCGGGCGTCGGGGACGCCGTCACACTGCGGATCAGTCCGGTCACCGCATGGCCCAGATAGGACCCGGCGAAGCGTTTGCCGATGCCGAGATCAGATACATTGGTCGGGATATTGCGCCGGGCCATGGCAACGGCGGTGTTCCAGTCACGATAGCCGTGACTTTGGGCCAGCAATTCAAGCGACCCGGCATGTGAGATGGACACATCACGCGCAGCCAAAGCCTTGCGCAGGCGTTTTGCCTGGGCCTTGAGCGCGTCGGTCGTTTCGGACTGATTATCGGCATGACCGATATCAAGCATATTGGAAGTCATTTATCGTCTCCACGCAGGAGGCCGGGGGTCCGCATTGCCGGGCCGCATCCTGAACGGGAAACGGATCCGAAAAATTCATTCAACGCACTTTACCAAAGGCATAAACCTTGCGGACGGCAGGTGTGCGCAACCAGAACAATGCCTGTTAGCTCAATAGCGGCCAAAACACAAGGCCCATGCGTCGTCTGTCATTACCGGATAACGGGCGTTTCACAAAAATTGACAGCCCCCTTAACAACGACATATACCAGTGAAAACAAGTCATATCGGCGGTCCCGAATATTGCGCCGATCAACCATGAGGAAGATGCGCCATGGCCATGGAAGCCTATGAAATCGAAAGCATGATCAAGGAAGCCCTGCCCGATGCACAGGTCCGCATCGAGGATTTGCGCGGTGATGGCGATCATTATGCGGCAATTGTCGTATCCGAACAGTTCCGCGGTAAAACCCGTGTGGTTCAGCACCAGATGGTCTATTCCGCACTGAAGGGTAAAATGGGCGGCGATTTGCACGCGCTGGCTCTTCAAACCTCTGCGCCGGACTGATCACAGTCCCCCAAAAGGCATTGCGTCACCTCGCCACCACGAACCCGCCTTGCCAGACAAGACTTTTTCGAGGGCCGACTTAATTTCGGCCCCGACTTGCTTTCAGATGATACTGAACTGGTCCAAGACGTAGCGGCCGGTCACAGCCCCATTAACTGACCATCGCTTTACGTTAGGTCCTGCCCCATGTCTTCACAGGAAAAACCGGCATTGATCGGTCCCGGCCCCCTCGCCGGGCTTGGTGCCTTTATCTTCTGGGGCTTCTTTGGCCTTTATTTCAAGCAGGTCGCCTTTGCCACCCCGCTTGAAATCCTGTCACACCGGATTGTCTGGTCTGCCATCCTGACCTTGCTGTTAGTCTTTGCGCTGGGACGGCGCAACAAGCTGTGGGAACTGATTTCGTCGGTCCGCACCATCGGGCTTTTGTTCCTTTCAAGCCTGTTGGTTGCCGGCAACTGGCTGCTTTATATCTGGGCGGTCAACAGCGCGCACGCCCTCGAAGCCAGCCTTGGCTATTACATCATGCCGTTGATCATGCTGATCCTCGGTCGGATTTTCTTTGCCGAGAAACTCAACCGCATACAGATCCTTTCCGTTTTGATCTGTACGGCCGGGGTTATGAACCTTCTGGTTTTTTATGGCGATATGCCCTGGGTTGCCGTCGGACTTTCGACCTTGTTTGGCTTTTACGGTGTGATTCGCAAATTCGTCCCGGCCGACCCGATCGCCGGTCTTTTTGTTGAATGTATTCTTCTGACACCGTTTGCGTTGGGGTATCTGGGCTGGCTGACCTATCAGGGTGACATGACCTTCGGGCATATCGGACGGGTAGAGGATGCGCTTCTGATCGGGCTTGGGGTTTGCACGACAGCGCCGCTGGTGTTGTTTGCCTTTGCGGCACGCAACATGAAATTCTCAGCCCTTGGATTGATGCAATATCTTAATCCTACCATCCAGTTCTTTGTCGCGGTTCTGATTTTCGGCGAGATATTTACCGAGGCCCACATGATCACCTACGCGCTGGTGTGGTTCGGTCTGGGTATTTTCACCTGGGATAACCTGCGCACCGCGCGGCAAAATCGTGCCAAGAGTTGACAGAACCGCAGGTTCCAGCCATATCTTCGCCCATAAAAGTTTTACCCGAATTTGCGGCCCCAACCATGCCGCCCAAAGCCAAGGACAATCATTATGACCGACAACCCGGTTTTCGAGCGCATCCAGAAAGACGTCGATGACAATGACGTCGTCCTGTTCATGAAAGGAACCGCAATGTTCCCGCAGTGCGGCTTCTCTGCTGCTGTTGTGCAGGTACTGGCCGAACTTGGCGTTCCGTTCAAGGACGTGAACGTGCTGGTCGATCCGGCCATCCGTCAGGGCATCAAGGATTTCTCGAACTGGCCGACCATTCCGCAGCTTTACGTCAAGGGCGAGTTCCTTGGTGGTTGCGATATCGTGCGCGAAATGGCTGCCAGCGGCGAACTGTCCCAGCACCTTAAAGACAAGGGCGTTGCTGCCGCTTAACGCGCACGCAATTCCCACCATGCAAACGCGCTGTGCGGGTCGCCCGCCAGCGCGTTTTTTTGTTTCTGCCAGATGAAACTCCACCCCCATAGCGATCATTTCCCGGACGCAGCAAAACTATTTCTTGATGGTTTCTTTGGACTTCCCCATCTTTAATGCACGCTATCGATTGCGCCAAAGGGGAAGTCACCGGCATGAAACCATCAATCAAAACAATGGCATGTTTTGCCATTTGGCTTTTTGCGCTGTTTGTCATTGCGCCCGCAATGCCTGCTCAGGCGCAGATGGCGGCTGTTGCCACGATGGGAAGCGACAACACCGCAACGACGGAAGCCGCCACGTCAGGCGAAGATGATGTCGTTGCAGAGACCTTTAGCTATTATGGCTTCCTTGAAGAAGGTATGGACCGAACCCAGGCGCGTATTGCCCAAACACTTGCCGGCTTTGATGCCTTCCCGGGTGAATTCGTTGCAACCCTTGATCTGCTTTCAAGCGATTTCGGCAAAAGCGGTTTGATGCGGATCTTGCTGTTTACCGTTATCTTCGTGGGTGTCGGCATCCTTGCAGAGCTGATCTATCGCAGATTGTCGGCCCCGATGTGTGCCTATCTTGAATCGCGCACACCACAGACCTTTACCGAACGCCTCAAACATATTGCCGGGCTCAGCGTATTGTCGCTGCTCTCGTTATTTGTCTTTGCCATCGGATCGCTTGGCACCTTCATGATGTTCGATTGGCCGGAAATCATGAAGGCGGCCGTTATGTCGCTTCTGATGGCGTTCTTCGCGCTTCGTTTCCTGATCATTGTGCTGCAATTCCTGTTTGCGCCCAAGGCCGAAGGCCTTCGTATGATCAATGTCGATCCGGTTGCAGCCAGGGCCCTCACCACGAACCTGACCTGGGCTGCTGGCATTTCACTGTTTGCCTTTGCACTTGCGGGCGTCATTCGCGCCGCCCCGACCATGGTTGCCGGTGATATCATCCTGTTTGACGCTGCAGTGGTGATTTCCGTCCTCGCCTTTTGTTTTGCGACTGTCTCGCTGGGTCGGTTTTTTGCCAGCCATGCCTCAAGCACGGACGTGGAGAAAATGGCCCTGCCAACATCCATGGCCCGCCTGTGGCCGGTGATTGTCTGTGGCTGGTTCATCCTTGTTGGCGGCGTGGCCGTCATTGGTGCCGAACGCATCCTCAAGGCGCTTCTGGCCATTGGTATTGCCTGCCTGTTTGATGTGGTGTTTCGCAACATCATCGAAAGCCAGCATCGCAAGAAGCTGCAAATCGCCAAGCAGGAAGCCGACGAACACAACGCGCGGGCAGAAGCCATCGCCCTTGAAAACGACGAAGAGTTCGAACCTGTCAAACCCAAGACACCGGTCTTTACCAAGGTCCTCAAACGCGGTGTGCGGCTTCTGGCACTGGTGTTTGTTCTGGCAAGCATGTGGCGCATCTGGGGCTTTGACCGCCTTGCGCAGGCCGATGATGCCGGTATCGTCGCGCGGATTATTGATAGCTCGACCGAAATCATCATGATCCTGCTGATCGCAGACCTGATCTGGTCGCTGATAAAGACCTTCCTTGATGAACGGATGAATGCCTCCAACCAGGGCAATGCCGGGGACGAAGGCGGTGGATCGGGCCTGTCACGGGTCGAAACCCTTTTGCCATTGCTTAAGAACTTTGCCCTGACCGTGATTGTCATCATGGTGGCAATGGTCACCTTGTCGTCGCTCGGTGTTGATATCGGGCCATTGATTGCCGGTGCCGGTGTTGTCGGTCTGGCCCTTGGCTTTGGCAGTCAGGCGCTTGTGCGCGACGTGGTGGCGGGCGTGTTCTTCCTGCTCGATGATGCGTTCCGGCTGGGGGAATATATCGAAGTCGAAAATCTGCGCGGTCGGGTCGAAAACATCTCGATCCGTTCCATGCAGTTGCGCCATCACCGCGGCCCGCTTCAGACCGTCCCGTTTGGCGAAATCAAATCCATCGTCAACCACAGCCGCGACTGGGTGATTGTGAAGCTTGAATTCCGCGTGCCATTTGAAACGGACGTCAACAAGATCAAGAAGCTGGTCAAAAAACTGGCCGCAGAACTTCTGGAAGATCCGCTGATCGGGGACAGCTTCATCGAACCGCTGAAATCCCAGGGCGTGCGCCGCATGGAAGAATTCAACATGGTGATCGGGCTGAAATACACCTCGAAACCGGGGGAACAGTTCATGATCCGCAAAACCGTCTATCAGCGGGTTCTGGCCATGTTCAAGGAAAACGGCATCCAGATGGCATCCCGCGACGTCAAGGTCGCCGTGCCCGCCGACGCTACACCGGAACAAAAACAGGAAGCTGTGGCTGCTGCCGCCCAACAGGCATCCGAGCAGATCAACAAACCACCTGCCTGATACCGGCATTTTGCAATATGCAGACAAACAAAAACGCCCGCTGTTTCCAGCGGGCGTCTTCGTATCGGTTCGTCGCGAACTCCGTAAGGATTAACGCGAGTAGAATTCGATGACCAGGTTCGGCTGCATCTGAACCGGGTACGGAATTTCTGCGAATTTCGGTACGCGAACGAAGGTGCCTTTGAAGGCCTTCGCGTCAACGTCCATGTATTCCGGAACGTCACGTTCGTTCAGGTTGGCAGCTTCCATCACCATCGGGATTTCGCGCGAAGCAGGTTTCACTTCGACAACGTCACCTTCTTTAACAAGGTAGGACGGGATGGTTACTTTCTTGCCGTTGACAAGAATGTGGCCGTGGTTAACGAACTGACGTGCAGCGAACACGGTCGGAACGAATTTCATGCGGTAGATAACCGCATCAAGGCGCTGCTCAAGAATACCAACCAGATGCTCGGAGGTATCGCCCGGACGACGGGATGCTTCTTTGTAGTAGCGCAGGAACTGTTTTTCAGAGATCGAGCCGTAGTAGCCTTTGAGCTGCTGTTTCGCAAACAGCTGGGTACCATAGTCGGTCGGCTTCTTACGGCGGGTTGCGCCGTGCATGCCCGGTGCATATTCGCGCTTGTTCAGCGGCGATTTTGCACGGCCCCAAAGGTTCACACCAAGGCGGCGGTCAATCTTATGCTTTGCAGCAATACGTTTCGACATTTTGTAACTCTCTTTTTTAAGATCACTTATTGTCCCGATAGTTTCCAGCCGCCAGAACCAGCATTTGGCCCGGACATGCGGAACGGGGACGAAACCACATGTTTCGACCCTCTTTCTCGGAAGTGAGGCGCAATATAGAGATGATTGTTCAAGAGTCAAACATTAATCGCGCCCGCCATAGTGCATGCAAGCCCTGCATTTCTGCCGACTTTGGCCACGAAGGCGCGCAATGAAAGCAGCACCTGCCAACCGACTGAAAAATCAGTCCTTTGGTTTATGCTTGCCGCCCCGCATGGCAACGATCATACCGCGCAGCGTCTGGACTTCCTGATGGGTCAGGTTGGCACGGTTAAAGATGTTGCGAATATTGCGCGCCATGCCGGGGCGTTTTTCCGCCACGCGAAAGAACCCCGATTCATCAAGCTCGCTTTCAAGATGGGCGAAAAGGCGTTCCATATCGTTCTTGGTCGCCGGGAACGTATCGGCCATCATCAACTGATAGTCCGGCACATCAACGCCCGCCTGCCACCATTCATACCCGATCAACAAAACCGCTTGGGCCAGGTTAAGGGACGTGAAACCGGGATTAAGCGGCACGGTCACAACCGCATCACCCATGGCGATATGTTCGTTGCGAACGCCCGTGCGTTCCGGGCCGAACATCACGCCGACCTTTTCACCGCGTCCGATCACAGCACGCATTTCCGGTGCCAGCCCCTTGGGCGTAAAGACCGGCTTGATCGCATCGCGCGTGCGGGCGGTGGTAACGTAGACACGGTTCAGATCGGCCAGCGCATCTTCTTCGCGCTCAAACACCTTTGTGTTGTCGATGACGATATCGGCACCCGATGCATTGGCAGTTGCCCGTTCATTCGGCCAGCCATCGCGCGGACGCACCAGACGCAAATCCACCAGACCACAATTAAGCATCGCGCGCGCGGCCTTGCCGATATTATCGCCAAGCTGCGGTTCGATCAGAATGATCACGGGTGGATTGGCAATCCCGCCTGTTTCAGGCTTGGCACTGCCGATGGGCTCGCTCATCGCGCTATTCTCCGGTCGTCAGATGAAGGTATGGTCGGGCATCCCCGTCCATATTGGCGCTTACTTAGCAAAAGCCAACCGTTCGCGCCAGCCTCCAGATTTAAGTCTCCTTATCCGTCACGAAAACAGCCGGACCTTGATATGGCCCGGCTGCATCTATTTGGCTGATATCCGATCACAGCGTCAGGCGTGCTGGCTGCGTACCCCGGACTTGAACAGCTTATAGGTAATGGAATCCCTAAGCGCATTATAGGACGCCTCGATGATATTGGTTGAAACCCCAACCGTTGCCCAGTAATTGCCCTCTGCATCACGGCTTTCGATCATGACGCGGGTCACCGCACGCGTGCCATCGCCGCGCGTTATAATGCGGACCTTGTAATCGATCAGTTCAATCTGTTCGACCGCTTCGCGGTATTCCGGCACCGTCAAAAGGACTTTACGAAGGGCCGCATCAAGGGCGTTAACCGGGCCGTTACCTTCGGCAACCGACATGAACTGATCATCGCCGACCACAACCTTGACGGTGGCCTCACTCATGGTGATGACCTGCTCGTCCTGTTCATCGACCCAGCGGCGTTCGTCAATCACGCGGAACGACGTCACACGGAAATAACGATCAAGCTCGCCCATCGCCTTGCGTGCGAGCAATTCAAAGCTGGCCTCGGCCCCGTCATAGGCATAACCATCAAATTCGCGTTGTTTGACCGTTTCAACCAGCTTGCCGATCGCTTCTGATTTCGGATCGACATCGACCCCGATCTCGCGGAAACGCGCAAGGATATTGGACCGCCCCGCCTGATCGGACACCAGAATATGGCGCTGGTTGCCGACCAGATGCGGTTCGACATGCTCGTAACAGGTCGGGTTCTTTTCGACTGCGGAAACATGCAAACCGCCCTTATGGGCAAAGGCGCTGTCGCCAACATAGGCCGCCTGACGCAATGGTTCGCGGTTCAGCCGCTCATCGAGGATGTGCGAAATCCGGCGAAGGCTGGTCAGCTGGTCGTGGGAAATGCCAACATCATATCCCATCTTGAGCATCAGGGTCGGAATGATCGAAATCAGGTTGGCATTGCCACAGCGCTCGCCAAGGCCATTTAACGTACCTTGCACCTGACGTGCACCGGCACGCACCGCGGCCAAGGAGTTCGCAACCGCGTTTTCCGTATCATTGTGACAATGAATACCAACATGGCTACCGGGGATCTGGCTGCAAACATCGGTGACAATGTCAAAAATCTCGTCAGGCAGTGTGCCGCCATTGGTGTCACACAGGACAACCCAGCGCGCCCCGGCCTCATAGGCCGACGTGATCGCAGACAACGCATAGTCGCGGTTGGCCTTGTAACCATCAAAGAAATGCTCGGCATCGAACATCACTTCGGAAACCTTGGATTTCAGATGCGCTATTGAGTCCGAAATCATCGCAAGATTTTCATCAAGCTCGATCCCGAGCGCCTCGGTCACCTGAAAATCCCAGCTTTTGCCGACCATGCAAACAATCGGCGCATTCTGCGCCAGGCTGGTCAGCCCCGGATCGTTTGATGCCGAACGGCCTGCGCGTCGGGTCATGCCAAAGGCTGTCAGTTTGGAATTTTTCAGTTTGGGAGGATTGGCAAAGAATGCATCATCCGTCGGGTTCGCCCCGGGCCAACCGCCTTCAATATAGTCAATCGACAGTTCGTCCAGTGCCTTGGCAATCGCGGTTTTGTCCGCGGCCGAAAAATCCACGCCCTGGGTCTGCTGCCCATCGCGCAAGGTACTGTCATAGAGATAGACGCGCTTGTCTGACATTTTCATTCCAACTGATCGATAGTCTCTCTGTGACGGCCGTTCGTTTTGCCGCCACTGTTCTGTCCGCAAGCCTCATGGTCCCATGTGTTTTGCGGGTCTGGCAAATTGCCGCAAAACAGTCATCAGCGCAACAGCATTACGCGAATTGCCGCCTTCGGGACAATTTCCACTCTATTTCAACAAATTACTCACCTTTAGGATAGCGAACCTGTCCCCTTGAATGATTGTAACCCCCACCAGTCGGTGCTTATCTTTAGTTGCATATCATAGGCGGCGTGATCGAAGGCCTGCCCACCATCAACATCAATAGCGATCGCGCGATGTCCGAGGACAACAAAAATGGTAAAAAACGCCTCCACCAGCGTTGACATCATGATGCTAGCCGGCCTGACTTGGGAACGTACCGGTCGGAACTGTTGGACCGCGTCGGATCGCTTTGCCCGCTACACCATTTTCCGCGATATTGATGAACGCTGGTATGGCGATTGGGAACGTGACGGGGAATTGACCCGCGCGGACTGGTCTTGCCCGATCCTTGAAACCTTTGCCGAATACATGGTCGACAATGCGCGTCGGCAGTATAATTGATCATCTGATCGACGATCTGAACGCGAAAATCAGCAAAAACTGATGAAATGACTTTCCAGGACGGCCCAACCAGCCTTTTCCTTGCGTTTGACGCCATGTCGATTATGTGTTGGGGTAGCGATAACGTTACATAACCCAAGGCAATCCTAATCCAATGACCAAAGCCATTCCCATGCAGATCGACATTGTTTCGGACGTGGTCTGCCCGTGGTGCATCATCGGTTATAAAAACCTCGAAGATGCCATCAGCCGTCTTGACGGTGAAATTCACGTCACACTGCGCTGGCATCCGTTTGAACTAAACCGTGACATGCCGCCAGAAGGTCAGGACCTTTCCGAACATATCAGCGAAAAGTACGGCCTGACGGCAGATCAAAGCGCAGACAACCGCGCCCGCATCACCATGATGGGTGAAAATGTCGGCTTCCCGATTCATTTCGGATCTGATTCCCGCATCTATAACACCTTTGACGCCCACCGTTTGCTGTACTGGGCGGGCAAGGAAGGCGAATACGGACAACAGACCGCGCTTAAACTCAATCTTTTTGCCGCCTACTTCCAGGGCGGAGACAACACCGCCGACCATGGTGTTTTGAAACGCGCAGTCGAGGAAGTTGGCCTTTCGTCGGAACGCGCCGCCGAAATCCTTGCCAGCGACGAATTCGCCAAGGAAGTCCGTGCCGAGGAAGACGAGTTTGGCGATGCCGGTATCAGTTCTGTCCCGACCTACGTGGTGAACGGCAAATTCGCCATTTCCGGTGGTCACCCGCCAGAGGTATTCGAACAGGCTCTGTCGGAAATCGCCCGCCAAGGTGATGAAATCCTTGCCGAAGCGCAAAACGACGCCTGATTTTGGCGCCAAGCCGACAAACGATCAAAGCCCGGTCCATTGGATCGGGCTTTTTCGTTGAACTCGACAGAAATCACATACCGATCTAGGCTGATCTTGCCACCACACAAGGAAACGCCCCATGATCAGCCTTGCCGAATTTGGGCAATATCTGCCCGGAATATTGCTGTCTTATGCAGCCTTGCTTGTCGGCCTGATTAGCCCCGGTCCTGCCCTTTTGGGCTTGATGGGGGTGTCGCTTGATCAGGGCCGTCGCGCCGGTCAACATTTTGCCCTTGGCATTGGAACCGGATCGTTTTCGATCGGTCTTCTGACCCTGATGGGGCTGTCCGCCGTTCTTGCCACTTATGCCGATGCGATGACCGCCATCCGGATTTTTGGCGGGCTTTACTTGCTGTGGATGTCTTATCGCGCGTTTCGCACGGATTTTCGCAAAGCTCCAAGCGCACAAACATCCGCTGCTGCCCTTGACGCTGCCCAAATCTCTGGTCGTGGATATTACTTCCGCGGCTTGGGTCTGCACCTTACAAACCCGAAGGCCATCCTGACCTGGATCGCCATCATTTCAATCGGCTTTCACGAAGGCGCCCCGCTTTGGGTCGGGGCCGCAATTGTCATTGGCTGCGGCCTGATTTCCACCAGCATTCATTTGCTTTATGCGACCGCCTTTTCCACTGCCCCGGCCATTTCGATTTATCGCCGCGGAGCCGGATGGATCAACGGGTTGCTTGGTGTGTTCTTTGCCGCCGTCGGGCTGCGGTTGTTGTTCAACCGCTAAGCTGTCAGCGAAAGGCTATGCCTTGGGGGCCTTGCCTTCAACTGCCTCGGCCTTTTCTGCTTCGGCTTCCTTAGCGGCTGCTTCCTCGGCAGCAGCCTCTTCAGCAGCCTCTTCAGCAGCGGCTTCTTCTGCGGCGGCCTCAGCCTGCTCAGCAGCCCAAACCCCGGCAGTTTCAACCGCCATGGGGGATGCCGTTGGCAGAACGCTTACATAGCTTTCGGTTTCTTCAACCGGCAGGGCTTCACGGCGCGTCATGCGATAAAGCGCATAGACCGCAATCACCGCAAAGGTCCCGGCAAGCACCAGCCAGAACGACTGCGGGCCAAGATGTTCCATCGACCAACCGGCAATCAACGGGCCAAGAATTGCACCCACCCCGAAGGTCAAAACTAGGCCGCCTGATGCGGCAGGCATTTCTTCGAGTGACAGGAAATCGTTGGTGTAGGCCAGAAACAGCGCATAAAGCGGCGTGGTCATGCCGCCTGCGACAAAGGCTGCACACATCATAAAGACCAGTTGGTTACCCGATAGCCAGCCAAGCATACAGGCCGACATGGCAACTGCCGCCGCACCAAAAATCAGCTTGCGGCGATCCATGCGGTCCGACAACCAGCCAATCGGGTATTGGAACACCAACGCACCGGCAAACAGCATCGCCACAAAGGTCGCGATCTGCACGGTCGTCATTTCAATCTGGGTGCCATAAACCGCCGCCATACCGGTCTGGGTGGCATATACACAGCCCAACAGGAAGATGCCGACGGTACTGAGCGGTGATCCCGCAAACAGTTCCTTAAGGCCCATCGGGCGGGCGGCCTCGGTGACTGGCACGGACGAGGCCGACAGCAGGATAGGGGCAAAGGAAATCGACACCAGAATGGACGCAACAATAAACAGGGCCGAGTTCGCGGCATCGCCAAGCGTCAAAAGCCCCTGCGCGCCGATAATGCCAAGCGTCTGGGCAATCATATAAGCCGACAGAACCTTGCCCCGGGTTTCGTTGGACGAGGCATCGTTAAGCCAGCTTTCCGCCGTGACATAGATCCCCGACATACAAAAGCCCAAGATCACGCGCAACGCGGTCCATGCCCATGGCTCCGCAATCAGTGGAAAGGCAATCAACCCAGCCGATGTAAAGCTGCCAAGGGCGGCAAAGACGCGCACATGGCCAACCCGCTTGATCATGCGGGGAGTAATGCGCGCCCCCGACAGGAAACCGGCGAAGTAACCCGATGTGACAATCGCCAGTTCGGCCGAGGAAAACCCCTCAATCCCGCCACGCAGGCCAATCAGGGTAAAATGCATGCCATTGCCCAGCATAATCAGGACAACACCAATAAGAAGTGCCCAGACACTGGTTAAAACCCGGATCATGGCTCGCCCTTTCACGCTTGGGGATTACCGAAAAGTCATTCCTGAATTTGCTTACCGCGCATTGGTCTGATGCAGGGGGATCCAGACAAACGACTTGTTTCAGCAAAAGTTACGAAACCACCGATTGACGGTGGTTTCCAGACTTTTTTCTGCGTGAAGTGATTTTTTTACTTCAGGAGGACGGGTCTTTGATTTCTGCCTCTGTCAGGCGCTTGGTGGTGACACCGTTTTTAAGGTCCAGCCAACCGCAGAAAACGGTGACCCAGACCGCTGCCAGCATCACGAAAGCCACTTGTTGATCCATCACCCAAAGCGTGCCCGCCGATATCACGCACCACAGCAACGGTACGGGCAACAACGCCCAGCGCCACGTACCGCGCGACAAAAGCACAAAGCCCAGTGTGCCAAGTGCTGTCGGATCAGCCGCACTGCCAAACAGTTCGGCCTGCAACAGATCGCGCCCCTCAATCAGGCCAACAAACGGAAAGGCAATTAGTGCGAAGGCGACCAACGTCAGACCGACATAGCATGAAAAGTCACCCCGCCAACCAAACCGAAGCGGCAAAGGACGTGCGGCAAAGATGGCAAACAACACGACTTGCAGGGCAAAGCCCGGCAACAGATACGGAATGGCCCAGTTGATCGGCCTGTAATATTGCCACAGGAACCCATAACCGCACCATGCCCAGACCAGTGCCAGCAAAACCAAAATAACCCGGTTGCCACGAAATCCATGCCGAAGTGCCAGACCCGAAGCAATCACCCCGGCAACCAGCGCACTGACAACCACCAGCCACCAGGTCGTATTCATAATTTCAAACAGCCGGTAATACACCCGCGGCGAAAACAACAGCAAATCTGCCAGTCCGTAATCCCACCATTCACTCATGCCGTTTGCCCCACACTTGTCTTGCTCAAACCAGAACGCCGATCACGGCCGCGATTTGTTCACGCATCTTTTCATCTGGCAGCGCCCCGGTTGCAGCCG
>Ga0208684_1000493_pt1 | contig 28557 bp, 27 predicted proteins | sample MalvireepMed_b05_FD_184245 | JGI IMG/M metagenome (GOLD analysis project Ga0208684, IMG submission 184245) | Marine viral communities from the Global Malaspina Expedition - Malaspina viral metaG DeepMed_b05 (SPAdes) (version 2) | ecosystem: Environmental > Aquatic > Marine > Oceanic | place... | reverse complement strand
TACCCGCCTTGAGGTCGGCCATTTAATATTCAAGAAGTCCCGGTGTAAGAAGCTTACGTTGTCGGACATCCAGGCCCATACGCTCATCGTCCGGGGCAATGCGTCGGACGGTCAGTCCATAGCTCCATCCCCAGGAACCAGCAGGATGCGAGCCATCGGTGGGGGCCACCACCAGGCTGAGGCCATGCTGCACTCAGGCGGGCTTTTCGACCGCATCCTTATCCAGGCCCCAACCAGCGCCGTCAATGGCAAGATCGATAAATTAACCCTGAGCAATCTGTACACGTCAGGCGGGGAGTGTGTCCTGTCCAGGATCACTGCCGGAACGATTGAGATTCTCTACAACGAGGTTGGGCAGGGGAACGGATTTGCAACGAAGGAATTCGTCATCGCCACAAATGTGACCGGGGCCGTCATCACCGTGGAAGACAACGTTGAGGTCTCGATCTCGGAGCCAAGCCCAAGCTAGGCAGAGTAGGAAAAGGAGAGAGAGTGGAAGACCCGTACATGTCCGGGCTTGAACCGCCATACCAGACGCACCTCCGTTCGGTGGGGATCGAGCCAGTGCCAGAAAGCGCCGAGGTCGTTGCAGACCCGCCCTGGCACCCGCTCAAACGGATCGTCCTCGACGCTCGGGCTTCAGGCTCTAGCATCAACGGCGCTTGCGCCGCAGCAGGACTCTCCACGTCAACCCTCTACGCATGGCGTCAGCGCGACTACCGCTTCGCCCAGGCTTGGGCAGACGCCTGCGTCGCCCGCGGCGACTGGTACGAAGACCAGCTCAGAGACCAGGCCGCTAAAGGGAATACCGTCGCTATCATCGTGGGCCTCAAAATGACGGGGCGGTTCGCAGATAACCCCGCTATGCTCATCCAGCAGGACAATAGGCAGATGCAGGTCGATCTCTCAGGGATGTCCCTCGATGACCTCCGGGGCCTGAGACAGGCCCTCGAAGAGCCTTCCGAAACGACAGCGATGGAATGATGAGAAAGCTGAACCCCGTGTTAAGTCGCAGGGAGCCGCGAGCGGTACTGCCCTCCCACCCCGGCCAGTGGAATTCATCGCCACCCGCCGGCTATGGGCAAACAAGGGCGGTCGTAAGAGGGTGCCACTGTTCAAAACCTCCGTACAGGATGACACCCGCCGCTCGTTGACATAAAGAGACAGTTCGGGGGGTTTAAGGACCCATGCTCGCAACCGACCTCAGCCCGGAGCAAAGACAGGCGCTGCAAACCGCCGTCTCTATCGAGGCGGCACGGCGTTCTTTCGACGAATACTGCCGCTATGTCCACAAGATTGAACTGTATCCGCACCTCCAAGCCTGGCACGCCGAGTTGAAGCGGGCCGATATCAAACGGAAGGCGATCATTGCGCCCCCGGAGTCGTGGAAGAGCACGCTGATCCGCTACCTCCTGGAGTGGGAGATCGGCCAGGACACCAACGAACGGTGCATCTGGGTCATGAACACGGCGACCCAGGCGATGCGGAATATCATGTCGATGAAGGCGACGATCCAGGAGAACGACCGGTTCAAGGCCGTGTTCCCGAATGTCAGGCTGGACCCGAAGAAGCCCCAGACCCAGGACACGGTCTATCTCGTGCGTGAGGAGCTTGACCACCCGGACCCAACGGTGTTCGGCACGGGCTGGAACGGGGCCTACCAGGGGATGCACCCGAAGAAGATCGTCGCCGACGACCTGACGAACCAGGACGAGGTGCGCTCGGAGACCGTTATGTCGGACCAGAGGGCAAGACTCCGCGGCGTCCTCCTCGACCGGCTCACGGCAGGAGGGGAGTTCTGGGCCATCTTTACCAGATGGGGCGAGGCAGACCTCTTCCAGGACTTCAAGGATATGGGGTTCTCGATCTTGGAGCAGCCCGTGGAGGGCCGCTACCCCTGGGGGAGGCTCCTGTCAACGGACCTCTTCCCCGACGACCGCCTGCTCGACCTCCGTACCCAGAAAGGCTCGGCCCTCTATGCCCTTACCTACCTCTGCGACCCAGGGGCGGCAACCGGCTCGATGGTCAAACGGGAGTGGTGGCAGTGGTACGCAGAACCTCAGGATATCCCGCGCGGCAAAAGAATCCATTCGTGGGACCTATCGACGGGGATTTCTGCCCAGGGTGACTATTCGGCGTTTGGGCACTGGGGAGCGACGGATTACGGCTACTATGCCCTCGACGGCGGTCGGTGGCGCTTGACGATGGACGAGCTGGTCAGGAAAATGACGAAGCTGTACACCGAGCAGCGCCCCCAGATCATCCTTGTCGAGGAGGCCGGCACGTCGATCCCGGTGATCCAGTACCTTCGGAGCCACACGAACCTGCCGATCAGGAGCGTCAAGCCAGGCACGAAGGACAAGGTGTCCCGCCTCCAGGCCGTGGTCGGGTTGGTGGAGGGGAAACGGGTGTGGCTCCCGTCGAGCAGCGAGTGGACCCACGAGTTCGTGGACGAGCTAGCGCGGTTCCCTGGGGGCAAGTACGATGACCAAGTAGACCAGATGACCCAGGCCCTGGAGTACCTTGAGATGCGCGGGGTCGCCTCGACAGCCCGCGGCGAAGGCGGAGGGGCCTGGAAAAGGTAGGAGCTTATGCCAATCTTGGACAATGCCGATATCAAACGACTGACGGACTCCCTGCTCAACGATGTCTGGTCACGGGCACACCTGGAGTGGAGCCTCGACAAGGACTACTACGAGCTGGAGTTCCCCGTGAAGCGCGGCCCGGAGGTCGAGAAGGTCGTCCCCCCAACCGCACGGCAGAAGGTGAATACCTTTGCCGACCAGTTGGTCACCTCGGAGCCGACCGTCATCAGGCGGGCTATACGGGACTCCGATGTCAGCAGGGCCAGGGCCGAGAAAACCCAGGTCGCCGGCGTGCTGATCCTCAAGAACTTCGATAAATACTCCCTGATGCCCCCGGCGAAGAGCTTCGCCAAGCACCTGGGGCTGTATGGGTACGCAACGATCTACGGCCCAGGCTGGGATATCACCCGCTGGCCCATGCACATCGAACGGCAGGGCCGTCGCCGCACGAATAAACGCTACCTCGCCGAGATCGAGGAGCGGAGGAACAAGATAGCCTCCGTATTCCCCTTCTGGATCACCGCCCCGCACCCGACAAAGACCCTGCTCGACCCGCAAGAGGGCAAGGAGCCGACCTTCGGCATCTATCGGGAGCGGAAATACGCCACGGCCCTCCAGAAGGCGTACCCGGACAACCAGGACCTCGCCAAGATACAGCCGTTCCAGCTTCTGACCTGCCGTACCTATTGGAGCGCAGACCAGTACCACATGTCGGCTGGGGCCAACGACGGCTCGGAAATGGAGCTTATGGACTGCGAGAACCCCTACGGCTTCGTGCCGTTCAAGCAGGCCCTCGCAGGCTATGGCTCGGACTCCGCTATGGACACGGGCCAGATAGCCCTCTCGAAGCTCTGTGCAGGACTCCTGCGGTACGTCCGCTCGGCCCTTGAGGGCGAGGCGTCGGTGAAGACCTCGCTCGTCCACTACATCTGGAGGGCGGCAAACCAGCATATCTTCACCGACGGCGATGCCGGCGAGCTTGCCAGGCTCATGGAGGACAACCAGGTCGTCCCAGCCCCAGGCGGGCAGACCAGTATCTGGAACGAGGCCATCCCCGCTATCCCAGGCGGCATGGCCGAGATGATGGGGGAGCTTCGCTCCGATGTTGACCAGGGGACGTTCGGCAATATCCTGCACGGCATACGCCCCCAGGGCGTTCGCACGGCATCGCAGCACGCCCAGATCGTCTCCAAGGCCAAGCAGTTCTTCCATGTCCCCATGCTCCAGTTGAACACGATCATGAGCCTGTTCCTTGGGGACTGCGGCAGACTGCTCAGTGTGTTCGAGGACGAGGTTACCCTCGAAGGGACGCTGGCCGGGAACCACAGGGTGGAGACGATCAAGGCCGAGGACTTCGAGGACAACTACACCTTCGAGGTGGACTACGAGGCGTCAGACCCGATGGAACGGGCCGCAAGCATCGAGACGGGGCTTCAGCTTAGGATGGCCCCAGGCCCGGACGGCCAGCCCGGAGCCATCGACTGGCGTACCTTCGCAGAGCGCTTCGCCCACCTGGGGAATATCACCGAGATCGAGGAACGGATCGCAGAGGAACGCGGCATGGCCGACCCCGCTACGCACCAGATGGTCATGCAACTAGTCCAGCAGATGTGGCAAGAAAAAGTCGCCCCGAATGGCGCAGGGATGATGTAATGGCAGAACCATCTTTTACCTCTCGTGTCGCTGATAGAGTCGTTGGACGCATGGGGCAGCAGGCAGACGCTATCGTCAATGCGAACCCCATACCGCCCGGCTATGACAAGATCAGCTCCTTTAGGGACTTTGTGGCCCAGTGGCGCAAGATGCCCATCGAACAGCGTAAGGAGATGTGGGGGCAGCTTGACCCGGAGATGCGGCAGCGGATGATCGACGAGCTGGGGGTCAGCCAGATTATGAGCGACCTCGGCGCTATGACCGCACCGCCCGAAGAGGAGGCCCAGCCTGGAGGCCCGCCGGGCGGTATGCCGGGAGGTATGCCGGGAGGTATGCCAGGCGGTATGCCACCCATGCCAGGCGGTATGCCACCCATGCCAGGCGGAATGCCGCCCATGCTTGGGGGGATGCCAGGACCAGGACCTAGGCCGCGTGGGCCGCGTGGGATGCCACCAATGCCCGCAGCCGGCCCCATGCCAGGAGGAATGCCATGACCTTCGAGCAACTCCGAGCACTCCTTGCGACCTACGGCCATGTGCTGGAGCGAGACCCCAATACGCAGGGCGGCTTTCTCCTTTCCAGCCCCGAATTCCCCGGTGGCTTTCCTCTGCCGCTTGATTCGCTGGAAAAAGCCAACAGGGTTGTAGAGGATTTGAACTTGCCTTCGCACCCCGATCAACTGTTAAAACAGGCTTCAATGTTAAAACAGGCTTCAATCGAGGGGGAAATCGACTGGGAGGGCGACCCGATAGTTTGGCCTGAGGAGTTGAAAGAGCAGGTGAGCGCGAACATCGCAGCCCAGCAGACCATCGCAGCCCAGCAGGCCGCGGCTACTACTGGCCCCAGAATTGTCGGAGGCCCAGGCGGGGGGATGTTCTACGAACGAGGGGGAGAGTACGGAGGGTGGGAGTATGTCCCGCCAGGGAAAGTCCCCGCCGAGGCCATCCCCGCTGAGATCATCACCGGCGAAGAGCTTGGTGCCCCCGGCCTGGAGGGGCGGCTTTTCATACGCCAGCCAGATGGGAGCATCAGGCCGTATGAAGAGCCAGGGTACGAGGCAGGCCCGACCATCGATCAGCAAATAGCGGACCTGTTGGTTCAAGAAGGAAAGATGGCCTCAGCGTTGAAGCTGTGGGAGTTCAAAAACCAGATGACGCCGTACCAGCGTCAGGCCCTCGAACTCCAGTCACGTCAGATAAACCAGCAGGGCTTGCAGCAGGCCCTCGAAATCTCTCGCAGCCCCGCTGACTTCTTTACCTTGATGCAGCTTCAGTCAGGCGCTGCTCCTATCCAGCAACCTGGGTATACAGGGGCGTTTCGTGGTATCGGGCCTCGTGGGTCGCAGACGATCACGAACCTATTTGAGCGCCTTGGGCTTATAGCCCCGCCCGCAGCGCCTGGGGTAGACGAGCAGGCCCGAGCGCTGGCCGACGAGCAGGCTTTCGTAAAGGCCCAGGAAGGCCCAATGGACCTTGTGGGGCTGGACGAGATGCTTCGTAGGCAACAAGCCGACGAAGATAGGGCACGGCGTAGGCTGGCCGACGAGCAGGCTTTCGTAAAGGCCCAGGAAGGCCCAATGGACCTTGTGGGGCTGGACGAGATGCTTCAAGCCCAACAGGCCCACCAGGCCGCTACACAGTTCGCCGACACTGACCTTGTGGGGCTGGACGCGCTGCTTCAAGCCCAACAGGCCCAAGCGTTAGCAGACGCGCAGGCCGTCGAAGAGGCCAAAGCTGGCTCAATGTCAGACGTTGCCTCTATGGATGAATATCTTCGCAAGCTCGCCGCCGAGGAAAAAGTAACGTTCCGCGGGGGCGAGGTAGACCCGTTTAGCACACAACGGAGACAATTTACACCTCCGGTGATTTTGGGGCCTGGAGATATCCCGCAACCCCTTGCGCCGTCTGGCGTAGTTGACCTTGGCGCAAGCGTGACGCCACCCGGCGCAAGCGTGACGCCACCCGGCGCGCCGTGGGTGCTTGGGGATGTCCCGCAACCCTACGGGCTGGCGCCGACCGACGTTGGCGGCGGTTACCAATTTACCCAAGCGCCTATGGGAAGCCTGGGGAAGAAGTATGCGGGGGGCGGTATTGTACGCGGGCCAACCCTGGCAACACTCGGCGAGACGGGGCCAGAAATGGTGGTTCCACTCGACCCGCGGAAGCGCGCTCAGGCCGAGAACCTCGTGAATATATACAGGCGGCTTACCGCTAACGATATCCCATCGTTTGCCGAGGGAGGAATGGTTTTTAATCCAAAGCAAGCAGCCCAATTGGGCCAATCGGCAAAGGCCCTGACGGGCGGGGCGCTTGCGATGAAGTACGGCAAGGGGACGGGTGGATGGGACCCCAGCGGCAAGGTATTCAAGATGAGCTTTGGCCCAGCGCCGACTTCAGTTCTCCAGAAGTACAATCTAGCGCCAAAGGTTACTTCTGTTTCTGACAAGCCGATAACCACGGCATATACACCCGGCGTCACTGACCTAGGCGGTGGGACCGCCATGCCTTGGCAGCAAGTGGAAAAGATGTTCCAGAAGGCGGCACCCCCCGCCATCCCCCAGGCCCCTGGAGGTTCGCCAACGGCCCCGTATGCAACGCCTGCAACGGGAACGCCAACCAATATTCCGAAGGGGGTCGGAGCGGGACTCACCCCGGAGACCTTCCTGAAGAAGCAGGCCCCGAATATCTACAAGGTTGGCGTGTTAGGGCAGGCCATCGGTGCGCCGAAGCAACTGTCGCCCCTGGCAGGGGTCACGCTCCCTTCGATGCAGGCATGGCGACAGTTCACCCCAACGGAACGGGAGACCTTCCTTGCCGCCGTAGAGGCCACGGGTATCCCGAGGGCGACGTTCCTGCGCGAGGCTGGCCTTACGACCTTCCAGCCCGCGGGCATCCCGCGAGGACGGACCGTTAGGATGCAGCAACAGTCACTTGGTGGGCGCACCTACACATAGGACTGGCCTTATGCAAAAACATAATAATGTTCCCTCTTTCGTCCCGCACTCAGCGATAGACGCGGAAAAGAGCAAGCGTGAAAAGGAGTTCATTCAGTGGGCGCAAGATAAGTTCCGCAAAGAGAAACTTGCGGATGAGTTGCCCACGACGCCAGCGGTCAGCCCAGCCCCGACCCAGCCGGCACCCGGCGCTGACGATTGGAGGCAGGCGTACCAGGAAGAAGAGGAACTACTCGCTGCCTCCCAGGAGCGGGCTGCTGTCGCTCGGGAGCGGGCTGCTTTGCCAGACCCCTTTGCCGTAGCGCAAGTCACGCGAGGCCCTATGCAGTGGGGGGTAGGTGCCCGCGGCAAGAAAATGACCCCGGAAGAGGCGACTGCTGCCTACGAAGAGGCACAAGAGGTACTGGAGAGGCCAGGGGCGGAGTGGGCCGAGCCGATCTATCACACCCCACTGGGGGTGCAGGCATTGCAACAAGCCGTCCAGGCTGCGGAAAAGGGGTTAGAAAAGAAGCGAGAATTTAAGGAAAAGCAAGAGAAAACTGCTGAAGACCTCTACGAACCTTGGATGATAAATCAAGGCGGCACGCTTGAGGCCACCGGCAGGGCGATAGAGTTGCAAATCGTCACAGCGCTGGCTGCTGGCGAGGATACAAGAGAGCTAGAGGGAAAACGGGACCGGCTCAGGCAGTACGTTCAGGCCAAGGAATTCGCAGAAGTGGGCGTGCTGCGCGGCATAGAAACGGCCAAGGGGGTGGCAACAGCCGCCCTGGAAAAGCAAGAGGAAATAAAGCAGACGCTCACCGTCCCGGCCACCGCAGCCTTAGTCTATGCGGTGCAGAAGGTTGATCCTCGCGATCACGAGATGGAGCGGATCGCAGACCAGTATATGGCCCAGGGCTACGGTGTATTGCAGTCGACCACCTGGGCGTCTAGAGAGGTGGAACTACCCTGGGGGGTTCAAGGGGCAATGGAGCTAATCCTGGCTCCCGAGAACATACTCCCGATCTTCGGTTTTCCTGGCCTCGCCACGAAGCCAGCGCTGGTAGCCTTTGGGACGCTGGGGAGGACTGCCTGGGTCAAGGGGGCTACTGGCGGTATCACCCGAAAGTTTGTGCAGTCCATGCTCACCCAGGCTCACCCAGAGGACATGGCCCGCCTGATGCCCAAGGGGACCCCGTTGGATATTCCCAACGCAGAGAGGATTATCGCTGACTTCCAGGGCCAGATTAACCGACACCGAGGCCAACTCCTCTCCTTGCCAGTTGTGCATCGAGGGGCAAGGCCACTGCCGCTTGGCCCAGAACAGCAAAAACTAGAGAAGTCCATCCAGGCACTCAAGGCGTATGTTAATGGGATGAAGGAGGGGGTTGCCAAAGCAGGGAAGGGGGCTGAGGCAAGGCGAGCGCTTGGGATACCTGACGTGATAGTAGACCTTCGTACCGTTACGGATGAGCTGGCAGCGCTTGAGACGAAACAGGCTAGGCCCATACTTGAGGGGACTGGGCCTGGTGGGAAGGTTGAGCGCATATCCGAGAATGTAGTCGAGCAAATTGTCAAACGGGGAATGGTCCCAATTGTCGGCTGGGGCAGATTGAGGAAGCTCTTTCTTGCGCGCAGCCTGCAACAGCAGAAAGCTGTCGACTTTGCCGATATCGCTTTGGCGCTGTTTCGGGCCAGGCACCTGGAGCGCATTCGCACGGGGGTCGTTGGAGGGATTAAGCGGGCGCTGCGCCCAGGCGAGGCTCCGTTCCCCGTCAATAAAGAGGGCATCTGGATAGGAACGACGCAGGCTAAGGAAGGGGCAGAGAGGTCTATCCCGTGGCAGAGTGTGCTTGAACACCCGAATGCGGTGCTCAGTGATGTCGAGCGTGCCTTGCGGGACGACTACCTGCAAGTCCTTAAGCAGGTTGAGGAGATGAGGCTGAGGAACGGACTCACCCCCCGTGCCGGGTCGGCCAAGGGGTTGAAGAACAAATACTATATCCCCCACAGAAGTATGTCTGAGCATGGGCGGGGGTACGCGGCAAAGGCCAACCCGAGCCTGGACCGGCAGTACAATTCCGTATCCCAGGGGATGGCACACGGAATCGAGTACAGCAAAGACCCGATGGAGACCCTTAAATTCCACATCCTAGACGCTTATCAAGAAATTATAGAGAAACAGTTCGACGAGATGATAGGCAAGCATAGTATTTCTCCAGCCCTGATTGATAAATACGTTCCCGAGTTAACCAAGACAAGGTACTTTAAGGCAGAGAAGGCACTGGCTGACGCCGTGGAAGCCGGCGATGCAGACGCTATCGCCAAGGCGACGGAGGAGTTGAAGAGGAGACAGCTGAACCTTGACCGTCAGCGCAGGAAGGTGAAATACCTCCCTGGGAGTGAATTCAACCAAACAGAGAATGTCCCCATTCGAAAGTGGAGAGATTGGTTTCTCAAGGAAGAAGACCTCAAGCGCATGAAAGAGACCCTGGGCATTGGCCCAGAGGGTATTGGCGTTGCCAGCATCGAAGGCGGACCCATAAGCCGAGGGCTGGGGCAAGTCGTCAACCATACACGGTTCCTTCAAGCAACTATGGACTTTGCCATGCCGTTCCTTCAGGGTCTTCCGCTCCTAGTGACGCGCCCTCTCTTGTGGTCGAAGATGACAGCCAAGCACTATCAGGCGTTTTTCGATCCCACGGTGCAGGCGCGGTACTTCTCGGATAACCTGGAGGTATTCCAGGATATGGTGCGCCACGGCATTCCCGTCGGTGACGTGGAGCTGTTCACTGCCATTCGGGAAGGGCAGGGGATAAGTTTCCTTGGGAACATGGTCGAGAAGCAATTCGGCAAGGGGATGAGAGAGACCTTTAGGGGCATCGGGAAGCAGTCCTTTGGCCGGTTCCAAGCCTCCTACGACATGGGGCTTGCAACGGCACGGGCAGAGCTTTGGAAATCCCTCTCGAAGGGGTACGGTGGGCCGCGTGCAGTGTGGAAAGGGAGCAAGGGTGAACTGGCGCAGTATATCCGAAACATGACGGGAGGCTTGGATTCCAAGGCGCTTGGGGTAGGCGCAAACCAGCGGCATATCGAGGGGATGTGGCTTGCCTTCTCCCCAAGATATTTCCGCTCCACTATGGCCCTGATGACCGATGCCATCCGCGGCCTGCGGCCAGGGGCAAACGCTGCCCAGCGCGAGTCAACGAAAACAATGGCGAGCCTCGTCTTTGGCATTGGGGGCTTTTTTGCCTTGGCGAACATTGCCATCGGACGGGCTAACAACGAGAGCTGGGAAGAAATATGGGATAGGATTCAGACATCGTGGAACCCTCTAGGAGGGAAGAAGTTCCTTAGCCTCAATATCAACGGGGAATGGATCGGGGTCGGCGGGCAGGTCAGGTCGATCTTGCAGATCGTCTCCAAGCTAGCGATGTCAGCAGGAGACCCAAGCGTGTTCCTCCGCCGAGACCCGAAGGCAAACCCGCTCATCTATGCGTGGCACTCACGCGGTGCCCCTGCTCTTCACCTCGCTGGCGGCGGCGTGGAGGCGCTCTCTGCCCTCATGGGGGGGAAGGTGGACATCCTCCCGTTTGACAACATAGACACGTTGCCCGAAGTCGCTGCTTTCGCTGGCACCGCCTTATCCCCCTTTGCGGTGGACGCCAAGATGGAAGGGGACTCGTGGTTTTCAACGTTCCTCGGTGGGTTAGGCGCGAGGACTTCTACGGAGACTGTCTATGACAAGCGGGACCAGATGGCGAAAGAACTCTTCAATGAGGGGTGGTGGGACACCACCCCAGCACAGAAATCTGAATTCTGGAAGAAGCACCCTGGGTTCAGGGAAGAGATAAAGCAAGAGGATGTCATCCGCTGCCAGCAGGGGGATATGGGCGCTTGCGACAGAGAAGCTATAAATATATACCAGACGGAGTTTTTGGATGAGCAGGCCGAAGACGACCGCACTTTCCAACAGTATCTCGATCCGTCCTTTAAGTCGCCGGCCCTCAGGAGGGTGAAACTCAAAGAATGGAAGAATCGTCGGAAGACGAGAAGGGCGGAACTCCACGTCAAGATAGACGAGAAGCGCCGTGACGTGGAGTTCCCGAAGGGGTCTGATCCGCTTATGGATGAATACTATGAGCGCGTAGATAAAGCAAAAGAAGAACACGGCGGCGTACTAGACCCAGACGCTTGGCACGAGATTGACCAGTGGCTATCTAGGAGAACCCTGGTAGAACAGGAGCACATCTCCAGGAACAGCGGTCTTGGGGAGCGCACAGAGCTTGAGCAGGAATACTACAGGGCGCTTGGAGCGATAGAAGCCTATTGGGAAGTTGGTGAGACAGAAGCGGTGCTCTCTAAGTTCGCGACTGCGGCAGACAGAGCGATAGCAAGAAACTATGCCAAAGGCACTGCCGCTATACGAGAGGAGCTTCTCAATAGCGAGGATAGCCATACGAGGCACATGGCAAGACGGGCCATGAGGCAGGCGAAGAGGGCAAAGGCTAGGCTGAGAACAGAGGGCATCCCAGGCCAACACCCGGCCCTCCTGGACGCCCTCCTCGGACGGTGGTACGGCAATGTCCCAAAGCACCAGCCCGAACAGATAAAACAAGCCCTGGACCAATGGCTGGGTGGCGCAGGGGTGCGGGCCGTGTCCCCTCCACTGCGAGGCCCCGCAGTTCCAGCCACCGCCACTGCACCGAGAGGCACTGCGGCCCCGGCGCCGACCGCAAGGCCCCTCCCACCGGGGTTCCTTGACCTCATGAGGACTAAATACGGGTATCAGGGATAAAGGGCATTCGGGGCCATTACTTGACACGTAGATACGGGTCATGCTAAACAAAGGCTAGATTTATTCGGAAACCCCATACGGGAACTCCCGGATAGGACTTATTCGGAAACCCCACAATGGGAACTCCCGGATAGGAGTAGAGATGCCAGACGAAGACACGCAGGTATTGGACGACGCTACCTTAGTGGAGGATACCCCTCTAGAGGCTGACGACGAGTCTCAGATAGAGGCACCCCCTCTTCAAGATGACGGCGAGATTGACTACAAGTCCCTCGCTGACCGGCGCTCTGAAGAGCTTGCTAACGAGCGTTTAGCGCATCAACGGACGAGGACCAGGCTCGGGCGGTATGAACCGAAGCGTGAAGGCGAGCGCTCATCGTCTGCGATCAGGCGCGAGATTGATCTTGCGATTAAACCACTGGAACAGTATGTCTCTCTTCTCGTGAAGCAGCAGGCAGACCCAGACGCAGACCCAGATCAGTTCCGCCAAGAGGTCGCTACGGTCAATACCGAAACAGAACTCCAGGGCCTGGTCGGCGAGACATCGGGCATACTCGCCAGGATAGCCGACCGCGCTGCTGACATGGAAACCGACATCACCGGCGAGAGCTTTGCCAATGCCAGGAACCAGTGGGAGCAGGCCCGACAAGTCTGGGCGTCAGGCAATGTCCAGGAGGCCATGCGCGGGTTCTATAGGGCCGATGCGGCCTACCAGTTGGCATTGGACAGGCTCCAGGTCCAGCAGGAAGCTGACGACCAACGCAAGTCCAAGGTCAACCAGCAACGTCGGAACGGCACACTCAACGTGGCCCCAGGCTCATCTGGCACCGCCGGCGGCATGACTGCCGAGCAGCGGTGGAGTGCTTACGGGCGCGGCGAGGTGTCATGGAGTAAAGAAGTACAAGACGCCGGGCGTGCGCTCGGCGCACTTTAATGAAGGAGTAAAGTTATGGCTAGTGGAAATACGACTACCGGCTCAGTCAGCGATAGTTTAGATATCGTAGCGGCAGCAGCCAGGTCACGACGCGAGTACGATGCAGTTTTCCCACAACTGGTGGACAGGGTAGACCTCGAAGCTGGGTCTGGAACGGCATGGAGAGAGGTCCTGTTCGAGAAGCTGTCGGCCCAGTCTGTTACTGAGACGACGACCCTCGACAACCCGCAGCAGTTCGACGACTCGGCTATTTCGATCACCCCGCAGCTTGTCCAGATTCAGACATTCATATCGGACAAGGTGGGGCGGAACCTGAACAAAAAGGCGTTCGGCCAGATGGGCAAATTGGCTGGAGAGGCCATGATGAGGAAGCGGGACGAAGACGGGCTGACGGCGGCAGACGGCTCCACCCAGATGGGTGGGGCGGGTACGCCGATACAGGCTGGCGACGTGTCAGCGGCACGCTATCGGATCACCAGCAACGCAACGGAGCCAGGCTCCATGCCGGTCAACAGCGTAATCCACGGGTTCTGCATCAAGGACCTGTACGACGAACTCGTGGCTGGTGTCGGCACCTACGCCATCCCAGATGGTGCGACGGCAACGGTGTTCCAGAGCGGCTTCACGCTGCCCATCGCGAACGTATCGATCCATGAGGACGGCAACATCAGCATTGACAGCGCCTCCGACGCCAAGAACTTCGTGTTCAGCAAGTCGGCCTGGGTACTGGTCAACGGGATGACGCTCCGAACAGAGACGCGGCGTGAGCCTCATATCGGCGGCGGCGGGGACTCGGTGTTCCTGACGGACGAGTACGCCTACGGCGAGAGGAGCGCAGGGAACTGGAGCTTCGAGATCATCGCAGACGCAACGGCCCCAGCGTAATAGGGGCCACATCATAACCGGGAGACAAACGTGTTGCTGAGGCGGGGGCTTCCCTCGACCGAGGCAAGTAACAACTTTGTCTAAGGGAGATACTAATGGCACAGAGTGATCGCGGACGAATCGAACTGTTCTACGACTTCTTTGGTGAGGACAACATAGCGAACACGGCAGAGAGTCGGGTCCTTGGCCCATTCGTTGTGGGTGGTCAGGGCAACGCCGAGACCGACGCTGGGGTCCCAACCATTGCTGGCATGGTCAGTGGCGCTGGGCGCATAACAACGACCAACGAAGATAACCACACAACGCTGGTAGGTACGAACACTGCTTTCAGCGCCAGCCTGAATGGGCCAATCGTACTGGAGGCCCGTGTCCAGCTTGACAACATAGACACGAAAGAGGTGTTCTTTGGCCTGAGTGACATAGACCCGGATACGCTCAGTATTGAAACTGACGTTATGACGGGTGCTACCACCACGCTTACGTTAACAGCGTCTGATCTATGTGGTTTTTTCTTGTCGGCAGAGCTTACTGACGACGAGGACTGGCACATGGTGTACAACGGGGGCAGTACAACGGGAGAGACGACCTCAACTAGCGTAGATGCTGACGACGACGCCGTCGCAGCCGAGTGGCAGGTCCTTCGTTTGGAAATCGACACCAACGGCACTGCCCGGTGGTACATCGATGGCGTCCTGAAGCAGACCAAGACAGGAGCAGTATCCACAACCACGGTCATGGGAGTATGCCTTGGCGTTGAGGCCAAGGGTAATGCCATCGAGAACCTGGACGTGGACTACCTGCTCGTCACGGCCAACAGGGACTGGACCGTTTAGGCTGACGTGGTGATGTGGGCCACCCTGAAAAGGCTTGAGCTACACTCAGGGTGGCCCACGCGGGAATTCCTTTCAAGTGCGTACTTTACGCAAGGAGTAGCAAATGACTGCACCAACTAGTTCATCTTACAGAGGCTGGTATCTTGACCGCGAGAACAGTGCGCTCGACCTTTATGTGGGCTTTGGCGGGGCTTCAGACCCCGTAGAGCTAGTACAGGCGACCACTTCTGCCCTCGCGATAACCAAGAACCTCTTTATAAACGATACCGCAACCGGGGATATGACCCTCGGGCTTTGTATCAATCAGGGCGCTGCCGACGATGCGCTCATCGTCTTTAAGTCTTCCGATGTCGCCCATTCGTTCACTGACTTGGTAGAAGCTGATACCGCAGCGGTTATCACTAAGGCAAACGCAGCCGAGGGCGGGCTCCTCATTGATGCCTTTGTCGAGACTGGTGCCCGGGACGCGGTGCATATCCGCGGATCGGTTACCACCGAGGACTTGAGCAAATCCACGTCCAGGTTTGGTCCGATTGTCCTCAACGGCGCGTTTCTCAGTTCTAATACCCGAGGGGCGATGAATAGTAACGCTAACCTTGTGGCGATCCGCAACAACGGTACGACTAGGTTCATCTTTGATGGCGATGGTGATTCGCACCAGGATGTCGGCACGGCCTGGACGAACTTCGATGACTACGATGACGTTAGCCTGCTCCACGCGTTATCCGCAGGAGTGAGCCAAGCTATTGACCCTGTCCGCGAACAGTTCGGCCAGTTGCTCGATGACCACCGGGAGTTTTTGGAGTCGCACAAGCTCGTCACCTTTAACGATGACGGCCACCACTTCATCAACTGGAGTCGCACGCACATGCTGGTCATTGGCGCAGTCCGCCAGCAGGCAGAACGCCTTGCGGAGCTTGGAGTAAAGCTAGAAGTCGCCGAGCGGAAACTCGCAGCGATAGGAGCGGCATAAATGGCTGGAATTACGGCACCATTAAACAGCGCGATGAAGGTTGATGCGAAGGCTGCACTAGCCGCCAAGGGCATTAGTAGCGGTTCGTATTCGGCGCGTGAGCTACGGCACATCGTGATCCAGTGGCTTGTATCCACTGGTCTAAGCAAGAACGCGGCAATCGCGTCATCCACAGGGCAGCGGTGGTTCTCGAATGCAAACGTGACTGATGGGGTATTCGCCTCTGCCGCCAACGCCAAGATCGACATAACGAGCCTGTGACGGTGAACTGAGCCTGGCCCGCTCCAGGGAGCAATCCTTGGGGCGGGCTATGGACGTAATGAAGCAGGGGGAGATATGACAGAGCAATTGCTGGCAGACGTTGGTCTGGCGGACATCCCGCCAGAGGTGATTGATGCTGTAGACCTCTCCATGCCTCAGGAGTTCATGGACGGCGCAATGGCCGTGGACATGGTCTCGTACCTCCGTCAATACCACAGCCTGGACTTCCAGCAGAAAGCGGCCCTCCACAACGAAGACCATAAACGGGCCGAGGAAATAAACAAGAACAAGCTGTTCGCGAAAACCGTTCTCGGCTACATCCAGTGGAAGCACCCTGGGGCCAAGAAGCTCGCTGATGCGATGATGGTAAGGGACAAGTATGTCAGGGGATAAGTGACGGACCAGCAGCCTGGGGCAGAGGTCGGGTGGTTCAAGGCCAAGACCGCACTTGACGCAACGACCCGTGCGGTACTCGACAATGAACCCTGCTTCTTCCTCGGCGAGTTCGACCTACCGTCCAAGAGTGGGAAGAGCAAGAGCCGGTATCAGCTTCTGCGTGTGGTACGGCAAGACCGGCTCGTCACGGCCTATGTGTACTTGGGGCCAGCAGCGAGTTTCTCGGCAGACCAGTTCACGATGGTCGGCGGCTGGTTCAGCGAGGACGGCAAGGGGTATGCGGAACATACCGTGGCAGAGATGCAGGACGGGGCTGATGAGTTGCGGACCAAGCCCCAGCGCAGGGAGCTAGCGCCTTCCGACCTCCAGGGGGCGTTCCGCAACATGACCGAGGAGAAGGGACGCCGGCGAAAGAAACAGTCTAGCTTTGGGTATCAAGGACAACTGGTGAGAGCATGACCACAGATATGACAGACCAGAAGGAAGCAGCGTGGCAGGCCATGCTGGCGGGGGAGGAAGCGACCGCAGAGGCCGACCCGGCCAACCCCGTCGAGGTTATCCCTGACACGTACAGTCAGGTAGGCGATATCGTAGGACGCCCGTCAGAAGAATCTCCTGGTGCCTTACGCATCACCGACTTGCGCTTCCGCGGGTACACCCAGGTCTGGGACACGAAGACGGGGGATATGAGTCTTCAGCCGTGGTGGCTGCTTTGGCAGACCATGCGGAAGAAGCACGAGGACGGGACGCCAAGGTTCACGAGGACCGACCCTAAGATTCCCCCCAGCTATGGTGATGACCTCGCTTGCCCGCTCAACCCAGAGTCCGCGGAAAACGAGTTCTATAGGGGTAAAGGGTTCCGTAGCTGTACAAAACGCCACATCCCCCACGAGGACGCTCTGTGGCGACACGTTCGCCACTCGCACAAGCGGGCGTGGGACATGCGCCAGACCGAGACTGCGAACCGAGAGCGTCGCGAAGACCGCGAGTTGCAGCAGCGGATGCTCGACGCCCAGGTCTCACTGGCCGAGGCCATGAAGGGCCGGTTTGTCCCAGAGGACTTAGCCAAAGAGGCAACGCAGATAGTGGCCCAGGCGCAAGAGCAGCCGGCAACCGACCTTCAGACAAGTGGTGGGGCTACGGTGTATTGCCCCAAGTGCAACAAGGCGTTCACCCGCGAAGATAAAGACCACGCCGAAGCATCACTCCGTTCCCACGGGTGGCATTGCGGGGACAAGCAGTAATCACAACAAAACATCCTCCTCCCACACAAGAGGTCTGGATGGGGCTGGATAGACCAAGGAGGACAGCATGGCAACAGACACGTATTCAGGGTCTCTTGGGCACGAGCGGATAGCTGGCGCTGCCAGCGGCGTGTCCTTAAGTACGACAGCGGCCTTCGTTGGCCTTGTGAAGGGCACGAAGCTGACGACCCTCATCACTCGGAACTTCTCAACGGCGGTGGTCATGCGGTACGCCGCGTGCCCCTATCTCGTCGTCCTCAAAGCCGATAGCTCAGACGACCTCGCGACCGTTCCAACAAACTACACCGAGGTTGCCCAAGACGGCTCCACGTCTACGGATGTAACGCTCTCTGGCCTCGCTGCCGGGCGCTACCTCTATGTGGGGTCAGCAGTACCGTTCCGCGGCGTCAACATCGACGTTGATTCCACCAACAGCACAGGCTCGACAGCCCTGACGGTCCGCTACTGGTCGGGGCTATGGACAGACCTCTCCGACTCCGACGGGACAGCCAGCTCGGTCTCGCTTGACCAAGACGGCTCGGTCACCTGGACAGTGCCGTCAGCGCTACCGTGGCGGGCGGCGTCGCTGGCACGAATTTCCGTGGAACTCGGGAATGGCATTGCCGATAAGTTCGCGTGGCGGGACGAGACCATGTACTGGACCCGCTGGGAATGGAGCCATGCAATGGACGCCAGCGTCACGCTCAACGCCATGCTCGCCATCAACGAGTCCACGGCCTACGCCGAGATACCCACCGGGATCACGAGGCAGGCCCGCGTCCACATGGGGTTCGGGCAGGACGGGATTGCCGGCTATGAAATGCTGACCAACGCAGGCACGGCTAACTGCTTGGTCAACTGCGCCTCCCTCGACGGGTATTTCAGTGAGGGCAAGGTGAAGTAAGCATGTCAACGACAACCCTGGCAGTGCTTCGACAGCGCCTCAGTGAGACGATAGGCGACTACATCACAGGCACGGCGACGGGGGGATCGACCACAACCGTTGTGGACACCAGCCTCGCCAAGCAGCCAATGGCAAACGAGGACGACGCCTTCGTCGGGTGGTGGGTGCTGATCCTCAATGACGCTTCTGGCGGGAGTGCCACGGGCGATATCAGGCTCATCACCGACTCCGATGCGTCCTCCACGAACGTCACGGTGACGCAGGAGTTCAGTGCAGCCATCGCAGTGAACGATACATACGAGCTTCACCGCTACCACCCAACGGAGAAACTAGCAGCGATCAACAGGGCCGCTAGAAAGGCATACCCGGAGCTGCACCTGCCGCTGATCAACGAGACGCTCCTGAGTGACAACCTCGTCCAGAACAGCGGGATGGAGACAGACCCGCTCCCTGGCAGCGGCTGGACTCACACCGTTTCTACGTGGTCGCAGGCATCGACCGCTACAGGGGATGCAGTCTGGCACGGCACGTACTCAGCGAAAGGGGTTGGCGGTGGCGCTGCGGCCCAGATGGAGCAGAACATCTACGACACGCGGCTGGCGATCCACGAGATCGTGGGGAAGACCATCCACATCACCGCCAGGATATGGGCCACCGATGCAGCCTCGGCTAGGATACGGGTGAGCTTCGATGGGTCCACGTATACGGATAGCTCCTACCACAGCGGTGGTGGGGAGTGGGAAGGCCCAGGGACGATCTACATCGACACGGCCATCCCCAACGACCCGACAGAGATATCCATATGGTGCGAGGTGGCCGCAGGCAAGACGGCCTTCTTCGACCAGGTGCAGGCGTCGATAGATTCAGTCTACCGCTACACCGTCCCAACCGCGTTTGCCGAGCCGCCCTCGCAGGTAGAAATCCAGGTGGACGAGAACAGGCCCACGGGGCCTTTCGTCCCGGTGACCGGGGCGTACTTCGAGCGCAATGGGGCGAGTACATACCTCCGAGTCGATGAGCCTCTGCCACGCGGGCGGGTCATCAGGTTGGAGGGGAAGGGTTACCTATCGAGCGTGTCCGCTGATACGGACACGATGGAAGTCAGCGGTGCCCAGGCTGACCTCATTGCCGAACTCGCTGCGGCAGAGCTATTTTCTGCGCTGGCAGACAGCGCTAGTAGTGAGGGTGGGGAGTACTTCCAGGCCCTCGCTATCAAGCACCAGCAGATGGCTAACGGGCTGAGGGCGACGGCTGGGGTACGGATTCTCAGAGGGGCACGGCTCAGATACAGATTTGTGAGGTAGTGTATGCCCACCGCCGGAGTAACGCACCACATCACGATTGAGGACTCCTCGTCGGGAAGCCCGAAGGTCGGGTTGATGTACCCGAAGCAGAAACGCGGGACGGGGTTTCGGGTCACCGACTTCAGAACGATTGCGCCCAGAATCTTGTCTGACGTGGAGCTGACTCACGCTACGCTGGACCCGCTGGTCGAGAACGTCTTCCACCAGGATGACTGGCGTGGCGGCTTGGGCGGCGTCCTCCACCGCGACAACCCGCAAGAGCTGGCGTTCGCCTATAGCATTGACTCAGCCGACCCGCACTCGCTGAAGCTAGCTGGGGGCCGCGTCACGACAACTATCGGAAGCGGCAGCACCGTCACGAATCGGCTCCCCATCGGGTCTGGCTTTGCGGTGGTCGGCTCCGAGGTCTGGTCGTTCCAGGGCCACGAGGTTTGGCTCTGGAACTACACCGACGAGGACTGGGACGAGGGCACGACCCCGGTTGCTGTGGCGGCGAGTTCTACCATAGTCCCGAAGCTGTACAGGAACGGCGTTGTCTTCGGCTCGAACGTGTTCGTGCCTGGGTGGTCGCAACAACCAGCGGCCACCGATAAGTTCCGCCCGTCTGCCTATATCTACAAGGCCGACTCCGACGCTGACTGGATACTGTCCACGTTTACGGACGGGTCCGCCCAGTTCAGGTATTTCGCCGTGACCTACGAGTCCGACGGCACCGAGCGATTGTGGGGTGGGTACACGCTTTCGGTCACAGACACGGGGGGTAACGTTACGACTGGCAGCGTGTCCGATAGCGCTACCACCTTTGACGTGGAGAGCGGGGCCAACGCGAACATCGTGCCCGACTCCGACGCTACAGGGGACGTGGACAAGAGCGTTATCCGCGTTGACGACGAGTGGATGATCGTGACGGGGGAGAGCGGCACCACCCTCACGGTAAGCCGGGGATATCTGGGCACCACCGCAGCGGCCCATAGCAGCGGCGATGATGTCTACTACGGTATTTTCCAGCCGCACCAGGTTCGATCAAGCACAGACCCAACGAACTCCGGGTCTTGGGCCTCTGCCGTAAGCATCGGGGACATATCGTCCCCCATCACGGCGTTGATAGGCGTTGGCCCAGCGCTGTACGTCTTCAAAACCGATGGGATTTACGTCTATCACCGCGAGGCAGGCGTCACTGAGAAGATATTCGATGCAACGGGCTTTGCCCACCCAGACAATTTCAAGGGCGCAGCGATGTGGCAAGGCCACATGCTTGTCCCCATGCCTGGCGCGCTCTACGAGTTGGTAGACAACCAGCTCATCGACATTAGCGCGAACCTCCGAGAGATGTTCCACTGGGTCCATGCGACCACCGTCCCTCCATTCCTCAGAGTGCTGGCTATCACGGGCGATGCCAAGTTTATCTTCATGCTCGTGGCACGGACAACGACCAGCCAGTACTTGGTGCGCGGCCTATTCATAGACGGGCAGTGGCGCTGGCACCAGGTGCAGTCTGTAAGTGCGGGCACGATGTTTGTGCCCAGCGATTACGCCTCGATCTTCGCAGAGGGCACGCCGTCAGGGGACAAACGCCATCATCGGGTCTGGGTCGGGGGCAAGCAGAGCGGGTCCGAAGTGCTGCCCATGTTTTTCCCCATAGACTCCGACGACGAGGAGTGGCTCTACGAATACTCTGGCACAGGGGGGACTCCCGCCGCTTACACTACGTGGTTCGACGCCAACTTACCGAAGGTGCCCAAGCACTTCAAGTCCCTGACGGTCCACGGCGACACGTTGTCCAGTGATTACTACGTCGATATAGCGTACACGCTGGACGACGGCACAGGGGACTGGATCACGGGAAACCAAAGCCTGAGCGATATTAAGGCAACCGGGACGACCCTGGTTTTTGAGCAAGAGGTCGTCTCGACCAGGCTTCGGCTGACGTTCTATTTTCGGAAGGATGGGGGGGCTGCGACCACAGGGTCAGCCGAGGTGACCTCGTTCACGCTGACTTCCCAGCTACGGCCAGAGCCAGTCAAGGCGTTCCAGGTGCAGGCGTACATCGCCGAGGGGCAGCGCTTGCTCAACGGGGCGCAGAACGGGACGCCACGCGCCGACCTGAAGCAGCTATCCACATGGAATGCCCAGGGGGCCGAGGTGCTTCTGCGGACGGGTCGGACGCAAGGAGGCTCGTGGTGGGACTCGAAGGGGGCAGGAAGGGGGGACTACTACTGTGTGTTCCTCCCTGGGACACTCCAACTGACTGAGGTGATAAAGCGCCGGCATGGGAAGCCAGAATTTATAGCCAGCTTCACCCTGATCCAGGCGCAGGAAGGCCCCTAGTGGCAGAGCCAGTCAAGGTAAACACGCAGGGTTCGCCGGGCCTGTCCCCGGTCATCCCGAGCACAAAGCCCGTGGCAAAGCCCGTGGCTTATGGGCAGACCGCCGTCAACGGGGTCTTCCAGATGTCCGACGCGTTGCGGATCAGCCGCAAGCAGGACAGGGTCCGCTGGTATCGCGTGGCGTCAGGGTCAGCCGATGTCCCCGTGCCAGACCAAGGGTTCCAACGGGCCGTGATCATCGCGGTCACCAACACCGGATCGACTCGGACGGTCACCATACCGACAGAGGATATCTCGCGAGAGGGAGCGATCTTCATCATCAAGGATGAGTCTGGTGGGGCTAATTCAAACAACATCACCGTAGCCACGGAGGCGAGCGAGACCATTGACGGGGCGAGTTCCGTGGCCATCACGGCGGACCACGGGGTCGTCAGGCTGTACAGTAACGGTACACACCTGTTCACCTGGTGAGGGGTTATGCCAACGAAGATAAGAAAGACCAAGACTGGATATAGGGTCTCAACGCCGGGTGGCGTGAAGGCCAAGGGGACGACGAAGGAGAAGGCGAAGGCCCAGGCTAGGTTGCTGGCAGGGGTTGAGCGCGGGTGGAAGCCCACGGGGAAAAAGCGATCATGAGGTTTGGCCCGAAGCTCGGCTCCGTCGTCATGCGCTGGTGTGCCTGCATGGACGGATACGTGTGGGCCATACGCATCGGCCCGATGAGTGAATCACAATGCCCACGTTGCAAACAAGTGGCGAGGTAGGAGGAGCTATGCCAACAGTTGCGGGACGCAAATACCCATACACCCCAGCGGGAATAGCGGCGGCGAAGAAAGCAGCGAAGAAGGCGAAGGCAGCGCCGATGCCACCGCCAGCCCCGACCAAACGGCGTGCCAGGAGGTAGTGTCGTGAAATTGGGATTATAGAGCTGAGTATCTACCGCTCTAAGGAGCGTTCCGATTGGACTGTCAACGAGCTTAAGACAAAGCTCTCTTACCAGGCCGATATCATAGCCTCGCTCAAAATGGACCTCCAAGCAGCGAGACGAGAAGCCAACCTAGCCCGTCGCCAAAGGTGCCAAGATGAAGTTCCTGCTGAAATTCCTCCCCGCTGAAACGAGGACAATGATCAAGCTTGCCCAGCGGATCACAGGCTCCCTCGACACCGCCGAGGAAAGGAAGGCCGCAATCGCCTACGGCGTGGCTATGCTGGCTGACGGACGGGTGACTGTGGGGGAGTGGGCTAAATTCGGCTCTCTGCTCGGCATCCTCCGGGGCAAACACTAGCCCCACAGGCACGGAGACCTTCATAGCGGCCCGTAGACGCCGCTTCCCACCCTCATGCGATGTCTACGCCACCCCGCCCCCAAACAGGGGCCTCTACAGATCGGGTCTCGGTCATCCATCCATGCCCGCGCAACGATTGCGTTGTTCTAGACACCAAACCAAGCCCGCCTGGCGCCCATTGCTATAAACTTCTTCTGTTCTTTTTCCTGGCTACGCCTAAAAACTCGTGACATATCTAACATCGGATTGCCTTGATGTCGTTCGCAGAACAGAGACACCATCGCCCGCATGTCTGGCCCTGAGCCTGGAATTGGGACTGGCCCCCCCGCTGTGTGGCTGAGGAATATCAGATTGGATTGTCCGAGAAAAATGGGACTGTTGGGTTTCAACTCTGCCCCACACCGTTTCCGCCGTGCTTTGTACGCACAGCACCCCCCCGCCCGGATAATGTCAAACATGCGGGCTAGCCCTAACTCCCCGCTCACTCTCGTGAGTCGCCCCCAATTCTCGTCGTAGATAACCGCAACTTCTTCCGTCATCCTACCTCCGACTTTATGATCGTATTGATCGGGTCTCGGTCACTCCCTCGTCATGTCCATGTCCCAAGCAACAATTTCGTTGCGAGACATCTTCGGGCGCCAGCGCCAAAGGTTGCGGCGGGCGACACTTCGGTCATGGGTGCCGCAGACCATTTGGCCCCAGTGCGTTCCATCGGCAGCGAGCCCGGTGATGAAAAACTTCGTTGCCCGCCCGCACCGCCCGCCAAACTGCGACGGCTGGTTACACGTCCGATTGTCTAGGATCAGTTCCATCTCTTTCCTCCACCAGAATGATCGTATTGTCCTTCTCGCCGATTTCGTACCGCAGTGTGTAGCTGACGTGCATGGCCGAGTCGTCGGCGATCAGGCCCACCTCGACCAATCCGTCGATGGTCGCCTTGGACGCCGCCAGAAGGTTGTCCATGTCCCTACGACGGCGGGTATGCGATACCCAGGTGAACGTGATGTGGGCACGGGAGATTGGGCAGCGAGGTCGGCCCTGCTCCAAGACTAGGTAAATGGCCTCGTCCTTGGCCGCTCGTCGTGCCCGGTAAAGCTCGCCCCAGTGCATCCGTTTGTTGGGACTCAGGTCGGCGTCAGGCAGGTGCCCCAGTTCAATGGTTATCATGTGAGCCTCATCGGTAGCGTGATGCATTCCAGCCGACGCCGTGCCAGGGCGAGGTAGTCTGGGCTGAGATCAGTCCCCACGCTATGCCGCCCTAGCCGCTGCGCTACGGCCAGCGTTGTTCCTGCCCCTGCGAATGGGTCTAGGACGGTAGCAGGGACGGTGTTGGCATTGCAGTCGCAGGTGGGGTTCCAGCCAATAGTGGCAATGGGAACGATGTGCTTGAGAGTGCTTCCTGTCTCCAATCCAGCAGGGCGCATACCGCCAATAGAGTCATCGTACTGCGCCGCTCCCTGTTTACTCCATGCGTTCAGAACTGGCTCGCCTTTCTCCACTATCCGTTCCCACGGCTTACCGCATTTGGCACATACTCCCCTCTCTGATGTTCCTGCTAGGATGCACGGCTCCACGAGTGCTTCGGGGAACGTGGCGAAGTGGGCTTCTGGATATGGTTGCGTGGCGATCTCCCAGACGGAGCGTTTGTTGCGGCCTTCTTCGCCATCGTGCGCCCCTGTCAGTCCACTGTGCGGGGCAAGCCCTGTCAGCCCACTATGGGTCTTGTTGTTCGACCTATCCCTTGCGCCCCAATCTTGTGCAGGTTCCCTTATCGCATCAGCGTCGTAGTAGTATCTCGGACTCTTGGTCAGCAGGAACACGTACTCATGGGCCTTGGTGGGCCTGTCTGTCACGCTCTCTGGCATGGGGTTGGGCTTGCTCCATATGATGTCAGACCGGAGATACCAACCATCTGCCTGTAGCGCAAAGGCTACACGCCAAGGGATGCCAACAAGGTCTTTGGGTTTAAGGCCATGTATCAAACGCTGGCTCATTTCATAACGGGAGCCAGCGTTTGATAATTGCTTAACACTAGGCCCACCAGAACCTTTCGTATCAGACGCATAACTATCCCCAAGGTTCAGCCAGAGCGTCCCTGTGGGCTTCAGCACACGCCAGACCTCTCTGAACACCTCGACCATGTTGGCACAGTATTCCTCTGGGGTTGGTTCTAGGCCGATCCCACCATCTGCTCGTATTGCGCCACATTTGCCGCATAGACCTCGATACGGTTCGTGAAGGCTACCTTGCTTATCTTTTTGGAATTGTTTCCCATACCATCGTTCATTGAAACCAGCCCGAGTCCTATGCGCTGGGTCCTTGTGGTCACAATCTTCATTACCGCCTTCCCATTCATCTATCCCATAGTCCCGCAGCCCCCAGTACGGGGGGCTGGTGACCACACAGTCCACGCTCTCGTCTGCCAGCGGTAGTGACCGTGCATCCGCCTGGTGTAGCTGGGCAAAGCCGTTGTCCCAATAAGGGTTGGTCATGTGATCCTCATCTACGGGGATGAGCGTCCCAGCCGTCCCAAGCGTCCCAACGGGCGTGCCTAGATAGGCATTTTGGGACGGCTGGGACGGATAATTCAGATGACTCTGTACGCGATACTCATGTGATCCTTGTCTACGGGGATGGCTGAGATGATGAATCAGCCATCGCTGCTTGTTTACGCTTGCTACGGTAATACCCCGCGCGACGCTGACAAAGGCTTTGTCCTTCCATCCCATCCGTTCTCGGGCAGTAGCGAACCGTTGGACCCCCGTATTGCTTGGGGGCCGGGAAAGACCGGCCACAGTGAAGGCAGGCTTGCATCTGCGGGCGCACCGATGGGACGGTCTCGTATAGCAGTCGCTTCTGGCATCGGGGGCATTGCCGGGGCCGGGCCGTCGAAGGGGTACGCGGCACCCAGGTATGGCCACATGCAGCGCAGGCCAGCCGCGGCAAGACGATCTCATCCGTTGGTATCGCTGGCATGATTGCCTCCTCCTTGTATATTATATACCATGAGTGTCGGATATTCCCACGCTAGCGTCAAGGAGGGAACAAATGGACAATGATGCGGCATATTGTGCAGCGATGGAGGAGCGGTTCTCCAGGGCTGTTGGAGCCGGTGAGATGTCAGCCGCCGAGGCCCGCCGGCGGGTAGGGGGGATGCGCGGGCTTGACCCGCAGCCGCCAGACGTGGATCGCCTCCGATCAGGGGTGACTGCTGACCCGGCCCTCAGCCTGCTCCTGTTGCGGGAGGACCTAGTCACGATGATGGGGGAGCTGAACGCCTGGGTCGAGCACGAGTTTGGGCAGCGAGATGATCGACTGGCAAAGCTAGAGGAACTGGTTGACTCGCTATGCAACGAGGTCGAAGCCCGTCCCTGGCCTGGAATCTGGAGCAGCCGCGGGCAAGCGGAGGCGGCGGCGGGCGTCCTAGCGGAACTCACGGGCAGGGCCAAGTCCGAGGGGCGGACCAAGCCCATAAACGCTAGTCGGTTCGAGCAGGTCGCCGTCAAATTCGCCGAGCTTGAACACGCCACGGGGCTGGTGCTAGCCCAGGCCGACCGGCAGTTCGATAAGCAGGGCCAGAGGGAAAACCAGCCTACGGGGGGAACAGGATGGCAGTAGAACGACCAGAGATAACGAAGATAGCCCCTGGGACGTACCTCATGCTGTTCGCGTCGGCAGGGGTATCGGTCAAGGCGGAGCGCATCAGGGAAAAGAGTGATGATATTTTCGCATTCTTGACCTTCAAGCTACTACCCAGCGAGCACCTCAAGAGCACGAAGCTCAATTTGGGGGCGAGCACCTCGCAGTCTGCTCTCGCCAAGGTCTTGGAGCAACGGGCACCGGCAATCGATTGGTTCGCGGTCGTCGAGAACACCTGCCGGGCCATTGAAGAGATTTTCCGCACCGGCGAGCCGCTGGTCACGCTACGAGATATCCCGTTCAACGAGGAAGTGCAGTGGCTCCTGAAGCCGCTGATTGTTAAAGGCGAGGCCAACGTGATCTACGGGCCAGGGGATAGCGGCAAAAGCCTCATCGGCGTACTCGCAGCGTTGCTTGTCGAACACGCACCCCAGCGCTACGATATCCCACCGCTGGAGGCGTCCAGCGGGCGGGTCGCCATCCTGGATTGGGAAACCAACGAGGCGACGATGGCATCCAGGCTCGTCAGGATGGCGCGGGGCATGGGAATAGACCCCCCGGCCACGGGCTATGCATACATGTCGCGTTCAATGTGGTCGGACCAAGAGAGGGTGGCGCACCTCGTCTTCAAAAACGAACTCGACCTCGTCATCATCGACTCGATGGGACCCGCCATAGACGATGACGCCAACGCCGCTGGGCCGGTCAACCAGTTGTTCAATGCCCTGCGAGAGATGCAGGTCACATCGCTGCTCATCGACCACGTGTCGAAGGATTCAGGCAAGCAATACGGGTCCATCTATAAGTACAACCGCAGCCGTAATACCTGGCGCGCCCGTGCGAGCGAGGAGAGCCGCGTCGAGGGGATCGTGACGACGGCGCTTTACCACGAGAAATTCAACGACGGCCAACGGGCATCGACCCCGCTCGGCCTATCGTTCGCGTTCGACGGCGGAAGCATCATACCCCAGGCGTTCGATGCAACATCCGATCCAGAGTTCAGCCCTCACATCAAGGCGAGGGTAAGGCTCAGGGAGCTGATCAAGTCGCAGGGGGCCATGTCATCAAAGGACATGGCAGACAAGCTGGACATGAAGCTGGACACCGTCCGCAAGACGTTGCAGCGGAACGCTCAGTTCGTGGATATCGGCCAGGACACGTGGGGCATACGCGCTGACAAGGAGGCTGAGGCCATGCTGGAGGAGATGGCGCTGGCAGATAGCTCGCCTAACGACGACTTGCTCTTTTAATTTCAACGCCAGGAGGATGAGGACGACACTGGGGATATTAGTCCCCCAGTGTCGTCCTCCCTCCCTGGAACGGATGTCTTCAGGACAAAACCTTTTCGTCCGCGGGGGTGGTGATGAAAACCCAAGCGCAGTGCGAGGCCACCCAGTTGCCGCACCACTGGATGATCGAGGAGCCACACGGGCCGACCGCCGAGGGCGTGTGCATCCGCTGTTTTTTGACTAAGACGTTCCCCACATCGATGCCCAACGCAGCGTGGGGAAGTGGGTCCATCGCGCACCCAGACGCCGACCTACGGTTCGCTCTGGAGCTAGCAGCGCTAAACGAGAAGGGGTGGTAGAGCAATCTACCACCC
>Ga0208684_1000491_pt1 | contig 28580 bp, 27 predicted proteins | sample MalvireepMed_b05_FD_184245 | JGI IMG/M metagenome (GOLD analysis project Ga0208684, IMG submission 184245) | Marine viral communities from the Global Malaspina Expedition - Malaspina viral metaG DeepMed_b05 (SPAdes) (version 2) | ecosystem: Environmental > Aquatic > Marine > Oceanic | place... | reverse complement strand
GAGGAACAAAAAGAAAACCTTAAATCTCCAGAAGTTAAGTCTAAGTCTGTTATGGCAGATTTTCTTAATAATAATCTTGAGATTATAGAAATGGATTTTGATAGATGGAAACAGTCTCCTGTAAATGCAGAAGCTAATTCTATGCTAGAAAGCAATCTATCTAGAGAGGGAATTAGTATAGAACTATTTAGACGTGAACTTGAAGATGCAAAGAAAACATATAATCAGAAGCTACTAGAAGAAGAACGTACTCCTGAAGAAACACTACTTCCGCCTACTCCTACTCCTACCCCAACTGTTACTCCAGCTCCTCCTACTGAACTTCCTGAATTCTTTCCTCAAGGCTCTGTACAAGATCAAGGATTATTTCAAGGTAGAAGACTGAAAGAATCTATGGGCTATGAAGAGGCAAAAAGTATTTTTGAAGAAGATATTCCTCCTACTCCTACTCCCACCCCAACTGTTACTCCAGCTGAAACAGGCGAAGAACCCTCCACTTACTGGGATATCAACGTTAGTATTCTGGGGGCACCAGATCAAGTACAGAAAAAACAAGAGTTAAAAGAATTACTTTATAATAGAGAGATCTATAGCCCAAAAGAACAATATAAACTTATGGCAGGAAAAACACTTGGTTATTTAGCTAGAGATCCTATTGTACAGTCTGCTTTAGATAGGAGATTTGACTATACTTATGGTAATTGGTTTTTAGAAAACGTGAATAAAGAACTTATATCTGTGGATGGGATAATGAGTGGTATGGAAGAGTTTCCTGACTTTGTTGCTAGAAGTTTTAGTACTCCTAAAAATCAAGCCGAATTAGATAGTAATTGGAAAAAGTTAGTACAGCATAGTCAATCAGATGAATATTATCTAGAAAAAATGAGTGCCCTTGGTGGTGTATCTATTCTGTCAGAAAATCGATATTCTCCAGCTCAATCAGAACTTATGGCTGCAAAGGCAAAGGCAGGAATGACAGGACGAGGCACATATGGGCGTATGAGAGAACGGGTTTTTGATGGTCTAGTAAAACAATATAGAACAGAAATGGCCTTTACTAAACAGGAAGAAGATTTTATCCCTCAAACAGGATTTGCCGCATGGTTAAGTGAAGAAGTTGGTGGGCCTTGGGCAATTAGTGAAAATGGAGGTATGTAATGGCATTTATTTGGAATCCTGAAACTTTAGAATATGAATACGTTCCAAGGACGGAAGATGATCCTTCAATTGGTTTTGGCGGTCTTCCATCACAATTCCCAGAGGCAATAAAAGAATTTTTACAACCTGAGCTTGGCCCTCAAACGCAGTTTGATATTGCGTCTGGAAGAATGTTCCCAGAGTTTAGAGACAGTCCATATCTTTCTAGCTATTTAGGCCGTGTTCAAAATCCTCTTTATGGACAATTTCTTACTAATCTGTATTCTGATGATCCTTTTGCTGCTGGTATTACTGAAGAACAACAGCCGACTTTTGCTGAATGGCTTACAGGCCAACAGATAGCTGGCAGACCAGAAGATCCTTCAGGTACAATGCGACTATTAGATGTTCCTACAGATGTTCCTGAAAATTGGGGAGATATTGTTAGAACGGCTAGAGCAGGTTCCTATCAGCCTAATCCTAATATTTATGGAGTTCCTGGACTTTCTTCTTTGCCAATGACAGGGATGCCTGGTGGCCCTACAGCAAGAGCATATGATACATGGTTTGATATTCTTAAAAAAGAAGGACAGGCTGAGTCACTTGCACGAATGGCAACATTTGATCCACAATCTCGTGGCATTCTTGGTCGTCTTAGAGCGCAGGGAATGGAACGAGCAAGACAAAGATGGTTAGCAGAAAATGCTCCTGGGAGTCAACGTCAGTGGGCTGACTGGCTTGGGTATATTACATCACCTGGGGTATCTGGATATGTTAGACCTGAGTGGAAGATAGGATTTGGACTTGGAGATGAGCCAGGACCAGGGCCGTCAGAGGAGTACGGCGATCCACAAAATCCTATGACAGGGATGACATATCCCGAAGGATATGGTGGTTTAGGACCATTTATAGCACCAGATGATGTTCCAAATCCGTCGGCATATCCCAACCAAGGAGAGGAGTACGGCGATCCACAAGATCCTACGACAGGGATGACATATCCCGAAGGATATGGTGGTTTAGGACCATTTACAGTAAATCAAGCCACCCCAGGGATAACAGGTGGCGTAGATTCTTGGTTCGATCCAAATACTAGATATACATGGAACTTACAACGCAACCCAATAACTGGTGGCCCTCTTACCACAGGTCCTCTTGGAGAAGGCTCTCAATGGATACCATATAAAGAAACTGAAGTTCCAGGACAAAGGGATCAGGTAGTAAATCTAAATACATGGTTCCCTACTGGATACACACCCCAAAGTATATATGGATAGGAGAAAATAATGCCTACAACACCAAATAATATGGATAATTTCTGGCAAGAACATGTTTTGCCACAAGCTCCGCAGGCAGCATATTTTAGTGCTGCTCCATTTGGGAGTAGAGTTACTGCTGAAAATCCATTTGGGAGGGCAACATTTGGTAAAACCGGGCAAGTAACACCAGGTGCTTCTGGTTTTTCCCCTGCTGCACAACGATATTGGACTGGTCAGTATGGAAATGTAATGAACCAGTTTATGGGAGAAGCAGGAAGAAGAATGAGATCAGGCCAGGACCCAACATCTTTGTCTTTTATGGACTTCCTTGAAGAGTATCCCTGGACTCAAAGATATACATCTCTTAGCCCAAGACTTAGATCAGGAAGTACTACTAGATTTAATCCAGCAACGAGATACATGTACTAATGACTTTTCCAGTTACTACTCCGGCATTTCCATACCGTAGTAAACCAGAAAGCGAATTAGAAAAACGCCTAGAAAGACTAAAAGAAGCATGGTCTGTAGCTGTACGCTCACATCCTGAACTTAAAAAGTTTGGTAAAGCTCCTTGGAATGAACAGGGAGAAGTTAACCCAGATGCACTAAAAGAGTTTAGAAGTCTTCCTGCTCCTACTCCTACTACTACTCCTGTAACTCCAATTACTCCTCCAACTCTTATTACTCCTACAGCTCCTATTGCTACTAGTACACCAAGAGGGGTTCCTGATTTGGGATATGGTAGTGGCAGGCAAGAATCTTTTACAGATTTTTTGAAAGCTATGGGTAGGATATCTGCCCCTGCTGCTACTGCTGCATTAGGAACATTAGGAAAAGGATTTGATTGGGTATCTGAAAAAGGAATTAAGCCTGGTTTGGCACCATCTTTTAGAGCATCACCACTTGCATGGGAGAAGTCTGAAGAGGTTTCTCCAGAAGGTGAAGTTACAGAACTAAGCCCTTGGGATAGATTCAGACGAGGGGAATTCAAAGATGCTTTAGATCAGCTTACTACATTTGATGCATATCTATCACCAGAAGGTCGTTTTAGTCCCCAGGCAACAGCACAAACTATCTTAGGGGGTTTAGGCCCACTAGCTCCTCCTCAATCTTTTCCGAAAGTACCTACTTTACGATCAGCAAATGTAGAAGAAGCGATAAAAGTAAAAGAAGCAGAACTTGGGCGACCACTTGATAAAAGAGAGAGAAGAGAAGTAGAAGAAGATATATATACGTTACCCCCAGGCATGAGAGGATTAGCAGAAGAATTACCTTGGTTTTTGATTCCTCCTGCAAAAGCGGCGAGGACTGGCATACAGGGATTGAGACTGGGACAAGCAGCACTTGCAGGTAAAGGGCTTGCTCCTAGAGTGGGCCGAGGTGTGCTACGTGCAACAGAAATGGGACTAAAACCAATTGAAGTTGCAGAAGAAGTAGCGTCTAAGGCTATAACACTCCCATTTAGAGGGCTTGGACAAATACCAAGGATTATGCGTAGGGCTATTGGTAGAGATCCTACTGGTCCTACTACACCGCCCACAGCAGCCCCCACCGCACGGGTTGGTGAGGAAGCCGCTGCCAAACAGGTACGGATTGGTGACGACGTTGTTTTTGAAGGAGTGGATGGCACGACAGGTGCTGGCAAGGTTGTAGGCGAAGGGACGATAGAGATAAATGAAGTAAGTAAGCCTTACTTCACTGTAAGGACTGCTACTGGAGAAACAGTTCAAAGGCCAATAGAGGCGGTTAGATTACGAGCTGCTGATGTTCCTGCCGCCCCCACCGCACGGGCTGCTGATGCTGCTGTACCTGGTGTAGCTAGAGACCTTCCTGTTGAGGAAGTTATTCCTCCTCTTTCTACTGCACAGGCTGCTAAAGAGATTGTTGAGCCTACTGTACAAACTGGTGTATCTATGGCTCCGGCTGTTAAAAAATCAATAGATAAGGCGAAACAATTCCGAGAGCTTGATGCACCTGGGGGATTTTCTCGCTTCTTGGACATGATACCTGGTATAAGACTCTTACAACGATATATACGTCCGGGTGCTGATGAGACTCCAGTTCATATACAGACTGCATATGTAGCATCTAGGAGTGAAAGGGCTCTTTTCTCTACTAAAACATCTCTTGATCGACATAATATATTTAATGAAGCTGATCGTTTATTCGGATCGGGGTCAATTGATGGTGAGATAACCAACGCCCGTTTTATTGGTGCGGCTAATGAGTCAAGCGATATTAATGGTTTGCTATTAGATGTAGCCCAACGTCCTCATCTATATGATTTAACACCTCAACAGAGTATGTTTCTAACTAATGTCTGGCAACCTCATAACTCAAAATTTATAAGACAGCTTATAGGAGAATATGGTTCGGGTGTAAGAGAGTATCCAGCCCCTAAAGGTGGTGTATTCCTGTCAAATATAGATGTTGCTGATGATGCGCTAAAGGCTCTTGGGACTACAGAGTCTGGTGCGGCAATAATAGGAAGAGGCAAACTGCGTGTATTTAAGACAGCAGCAGAACGAATGGCTAAAAACCCTGAGTTTAAGCCTATGACTAATATTCGTCTATTACAAACCCGGATGGATGACTGGAAAGCTATTGAAGCAAGTAAAGAAGTGTTTAAACAAGGATCAGGAGGGCTAACACGTATTCAGGTTGTAGACCTACTGCATCCTAAGCTTCGTCCTATAAAAGAAATTCTTGCTAGGAAAGTAAAAAACCTAAGAGCTAGGATCGATGCTGCCAGTACTCAGACAGGACGGCTTACTGCTCGTGTATCACAGGCTCGTACACAAGCTAGGCAGGCAGAACGTCGAGCCCAACCTATGCTAAAACGCATAGAAGAACTTGACGATGAATATGGTGTTGAGTTGCCCTACTTATCAGGACAGGTCAGAGAGTTACTACGTGTAGCTTCTCAAGCAGAAAAACGTGGTGTAGATCTTGCATTACGTGTAGGAACTCGTCGAGGCAAAGCTAAGGCAATGATAAAAGAGTTGGACGAACTTGTGCCTAGGCTTGATAACCTAAGAAGGAGATATGAAGCAGCTAACCTAACAGGTTATAAACTTGTAGAGAAAGGTATATTCCGATACTTTCCTTATGATGAGGCTGAAGTAGTACAAGAATTACAGAGTGTCACAAATAGCACGTTAGTCCGACTAGCAGACGAATGGCGTGGAACAAATTTTGCTGGAGATTTTTCTCCAATTGCTGGTATTCAAATTCCTGTTGGGTTTCTTTTTAATCCCAAGTTGGGTATACAGAGACTTGTAGGCATGGGTAAGAACTCTATTCAGAGTAGGGATCTTTTGTACGCTTTTAGAAGAAGTACTATGATTGATGCTATATCAAAAGATTTTACTGGGTGGAAGGACTTTGCTTATTGGACTGGCCTTGATGTGGTTGGTGATACCCCACAAGAGTTTGCAGGTGGACTGCTACGGTACATACCAGGTTTTACTAAAGCTAATGAGGCTATGTATACGGTAGTAACACGACAGATGAAGGCATACTATGATAAACAACTATCTTTTCTAGTAGGTACGTTTCCTAATGTAGATAAGTCATTGTTAAAGATGGCAGCAGCAGATAATGCAACGATGGTGTATCCACTTTGGAACCCTGCTAGAGTTGGCCTTTCACCTGCACGTGCGGCTGCATTTCGTGCTATGCCAACCTCTATATCATTTGTTACTAGACCAGCCGCTCTTATATCTAAGGCATCTGGAGCTTTTCTCAAGATGGCGGCTAAGGGTGTCCCAAATAAGACAGGGATCTCTCCTGCACTAAAGGAACCACTTACGCCTAGTGAGAAGTTAGCTGTTAGATCTGTTATTACAATAGCTGCGTCAACTATGGCTATGTCTCTGAGTAGTGCAGCGATCTCAGCTTTGGCACGGGATAGAGATCCGTTGAAGGCAATGCTAGAGGTCGTCGATCCTACGTCACCCAAGTTTATAGCTATAGTATTTGGCCCCCGTTATATACCTTTGGGTGGAGCATTTAGGAGCATAATAAAGATGATTTATCCTCGTGAGGTAGATTGGGCTCCAATTCCTGTACCGTTTGCTACGGTAGGTAACTTTGTAAGGAATCGTATTAATCCTGCCTGGAAAACACAGGTAGAGTTAATTGCAAATAAGGACTTCTACGGCAATACAATTCGTGAAGGGAGTATGCCTGAACAGGTTTGGCAGTCATTACTGTATGAGATAGAAGGACTTATTCCCTTGGCTCTTGGTACTGGTATGGGGGGATTACGTAGGGGCTTACCTATTGGAGAGATCTTTGAGGAGTCAGCCGCACAATTTACAGGTACTAATATTGGAATTGAACGACCATATGAAAAACGAAAATATATACAGGCTGGTTTAATATCTGAATTTAATCTTGGTACTTTTAAAAATGTTATAAATGAACTGGGTTATGGGTTGGGTGAAAAATGGAAAACTATGGATAATTTGGATGAAACACCAAGTGTATATTCACAAATTGATCCAAAAACAAAGTTAAGAATACAAAATGACCCAGAAGTTAAAGAGCTTACCCAACAGATGAAAGATGAAATAAGTAGATTGGATACTGACCGAGGAAAGTATGAAAGAGAAGTTGATAAGGAACGAGAAGTGTTGATGGCAAAGTTACATGCGGCCTGGAAAGAAGCACAGAAATTAGAACAAGATCCTGAAAATCCTTTATATGAAGGCTATCCCTACATACATTATAGATTGTTAAGGAAGGAAGCGATAAAAGAATTTTATATATCAAAAGAGCTGTTAAGAGATCTATTCTTAGAAGATTATGATAAAGAAATTGATACTCCTTTTGAAATAGGCGAAGACGAATATTACAGACTTTTAGTCGCAGATGATAAAGAATTAGTAGAAAGCATACCTGAATTAGGAGATTATATTTCGCTTGAAACTGATACCGGTGAGATGAATTGGGAAGAATATAATCGTAGGACAGAATATTTAAACAAGGCTTGGAGCCCAGAATTTATTGAGGACATTAGAAAACTTTCTATTGCTAAACAAGATCTTCCTGATTTTGAAAGAGAATACAGAAAAGCTATGAACCATATTCAAGAGAAAGGTTGGTTTGATACTAAAAAAGATGCTGCTGCTAAATTGGGGCTGTCTAACGTATTAGAATCTTGGATAGCTATGGGTACAACATCTGTTGTAGGTAAAAAATATAAAAAGGATAATTCTGATGTATTTAGAAGGATTGATAGTCAGGAAGATGCAATAAGATTAGTACTAAGAAGTGAAGATCCAGATCTGCAAAAATATCTTAGGCATTTAGGATTTGTATCTGGAACTGTTGATCAAGATGCTAAAAGAGCCCGTGGGTGGGGCTTACCAAGATAGTCTATGGGCATAATCAATATATACCTACAAAAGGTATCGTGTAGCTTGACAACTATAACATATTATATTTATGCTAAGACATGGAGGGGAATACAATGACAATGGAGCAAACTGAAAAAGTTGATACTGTGCAGGCTGATACTGCTGTAGCAGATCCAGTAGCACCAGATCCAGTAGCACCAGAGACCGGACAGCAGTCTGAGTTACCTCTTGGAGATGCCAGTACGGAACAATCTGGACCTAGTCCTGCTATTACAGAGACATCTCCTGGATCGTTACCACCACCTGCTCCATCTGAACCTTTTGGATCAACACAGCCTCCAGCTCCACAGGTTCAATATACACCTGAACAGATAACTAAGATGCAACGGGATGCTGCTCAATACGAGCAGGTCCAGATGAGAATAGCATTACAAAACCAGGCTAATGAGTATAAACAACAATTAGAAGGACAGGGATTTTTACCCGAACAGGCAGAACAAATTTCCAATAATCACATGCAGTCGCAGGAGCGACAGGTCACGCTAATGCAGCAGGCCGAACAGTACGGGAGGCATATACAAGAAAAACAATTGGCCGCAGAACAGTTTGTTAAAAAGTACAGTCTTGGTATCGATGATTTAGCAGCATTAAGAACCCATAATGATCCACAGTCAATGGAAAACGCTGCTAAACAGATGTCTGCGAATCGGGAGCGGGACGCAGAGTTGACAAGATTGAAACAGGCACAAGTGCCTGCTCAGTCTTTTGATAACAGTCAGGGCAATCCACAAGTGGCTGCCGACGAGGGGGGCTGGCTGGATCGTTACAATGCTGGTGATAGGTCGTCAAATGCACAGACGGCTGCCAGAAAAGCAGCGGGACTTAGTTAGTTAACCTAGGAGGTAAAAGGTTATGGCCCAGACAGCTACAACGGGTAATTTGGAAAATGCCCAAAAAATTATTCTTGCGGCGAGTAGATATACTGAAGAGCATAATGCTCCAGCTCTAGCTTTGATAGAGCCCTTCAGTCTTCCAAAGGGCGCAAAGCAAGTATCAGTTCCTAAAGTGGGACAGATGACGATAAGTGATGTAGGTGATGGTCAGGATATTGTGGATGAGGAAGACATCGGGATGACCACGGTTGACCTTACAGCTAGTGAGGTTGGTGCAAAGGTTATCTTGACCGACAAGCTGGTACGACAGGCTGCTGATAATGTATTCAGCATGATTGGGCGACAGCTTGGTGATGGTATGGCGAGGAAGAAAGACACAGATGTTATTGCTCTGTGGCCTAGCCTTAATGGTAGTACGGTACTTGGTGCAGATGGACGTGATATGAATACAGCAAACACACACGCTGTTATATCTAATGCAAAAGCTAACAAGTTCGGAAACCAACTGTATTTCATTCACCACCCTAATGCAGTCGCAACACTTTCAAAGCAAGCTGCTACAACTGCTGATACAGCGGCTGGAGGACTCTCCAGTGGATGGAGTGTAGACTTACTACAGAATTTCTATAGCGGGTTAAGGCCAATCAATAATGTTCCTATATTTGAAGATGGGAATATTGAGAAGGTGTCCGGTGTTGACTCTGGATATGGTGTTATCGCTGATAAAACAGCGATGGCTTATATTTCCAGCGTTGATACCCGTACTGAGAGACAGAGGGATGCTTCTCTACGAGCAACTGAACTTGTTATGACTGCTGATTACGGTGTGTTTGAGCTTGATGACAGCCGTGGCGCAGCGGTACAGTTTGAGATTGGCGACCTTTCAACTTCATAAGCAGGGAGTAATTAATGGTAGGAGTAAGTGAGCGCAATCAACAGAAGCTAGAACTTGCTAATGCAGGATTCTCGCTAAAGTACATAGATGAGTGGCAGTCTAAGACTTCACTTTATCGCCATAAGCCTAGCTATAATATAGAAGGCAACGTGTCAGAAGGTATTGGCACTGTAATAAAGGGAGTCCCAGGAAACCCAGACTATGTGTTGCGTAAGGCTCGTATCGGACTATTTCCTTGGCTACCTGGTGACACATGTGAGTGTCAGTGGTGTAGAGAAAAAGCAGTTAAAGCTGTAAAGGAAAAGCCAAAGGAAGAAGTTAAAAAAGAGATCCTTACTTCTCAAAGTGAAACTACTGTTAAGTTGAAGTGTCCAAATTGTGACTATATAGCTAGTGGTACATCTGGCGTGAGTGCAACCTCAAGTTTGAGGGCTCATGCCAGTGTACACAAGTAAGTAGTACTCCAGGTAACTGTAAAGATTGGCCGAGGTTACTTTGGGTAATATAATATTCGGCTGATCGCAGGACTTAGAACCTGTAGAATAACCTTTAAGGAGGTTTAGAAATGTCTTTTAGTGCAATTCAGGGTGGAAGGTATGGTTTTGAAAAACAGACCACATCCTCCAAGAAACAGATCTATGGAGCGACAATGGCTCTTTCAGACGGAAGAGTATTTCGCTACGTGGAAAATGGTGGAACTGCTATTGGAGAAGGGCTAGTTGTAGCTAGTGAGGCTCCAGCAGGAAATCATGATGAAGACTTGGTAGTAGCAACTAGCGGTTCTGCTGGCGGTCTTACTATTGGTGTTACCCTTGGCGGTACTGCCGCAGCGAAGAATCTTTACGCAGAAGGATTTCTGTTTTCCAACTTAGCTTCTACAACTCCACACGAGATGTACAAGATTAGGTCTCATCCTGCTATAGCTTCAAGTGGAACTGGAACAATCACGATAGATGAGGGTGATGGATTCCAGACTGCTATTACAGCAGGCACGGATACTGTGGGTCTTATCAAGAGTCCTTACAAGGATATTGTTGTTGCTCCCGCAGCCGTTGCAGGACGATTTGTTGGCGTTACCTGTGCAGATCTTGAGGCTGATTACTTTGGCTGGGTCCAGGTATCAGGTTTAGCTTCTGTTAAAATTGACGGAACTCCAGCATTTGGCACATTGGTTGGAGCAAGCTCAAATCACGCAGGACAGCTTCTTGCTATAGGTGCCGATACAACTCCTGCTCTGGCAAGGATACATGGGAAAGCTGGTGTGGACAATGAGTTCCATACCGTATTCCTAATGAATCTAGCTTAATGGTAAGCGAACTATGGACCCCACAGGAGGTAGTTGATCATACGGTATCTTCTGTGGGGTCCAATGCTGAAACTGGCGATTCTGTAGAGCAGCATATTTTCTGGGTGAGTGATCCGGTTACAGGTAAAAAACATAAGTTTTGTATCTTAACTGATGATGAAACTTCACAGGCTCATCTGGAAGATATGGGAGCAAATGCAATAGATCGGTGGTTATCAGAGGTTAGGCAAAAAGATCATAAGCCTGCCCCTACGATTGAGCAGCGTAAGGAAATAGGCAAGATCCTGGACGAGATAAGAATACATAGACTAAAGAGAAAAGAAAGCTCTAATGGGCAAATATATTATTCTGGATTAGAGGGAGCGCAAAATGGCGATCACAGACATAGTAATAAATGAAAAAGATTTAGCATCCGTGTTACAGAAAAAGATTGGAGAACTAACCAATCTTCAGCTTCAGGTGGAAGCATTATCACGAACAGTTTCTGAACAAGATGCTAAAATTGCTGAATTAGAGGGACAAGAACAGAGTCCCAATGGCAAGGAGGCACAAAATGCCGATGGTAGGAAGGAAGAAATTCCCGTACACATCTAAAGGTAAGAAGGCTGCCAAGGCATACGGCAAACGAACCAAGAAAAAAGTTCGTAAAACTAAGAAATATTAAAGGGGGCTAGTCATGCCTATAGTACAAGGTAGGACTCGAGCCCAGATACGCCAAAGTATTGGATATAATCTAGGGGCTATATATGTATCTTCATCTAGTGGGAATGGATCTACTACAACAATTGTAGATAACACTCTTATTGGTGCAGATGACAACCATAATGGCAAATGGGTTGTTTTTAATGATGCTAATGGGACATCTGGTCAGGTAACTAGAGTATCTGATTATACGTCGAGTTCAACTACTCTTACTCTATCTCCAGCAGTTGCTGCATCTTCAGCGACTGATGATACTTATGAGCTGTGGGATCATGAATACAATCCAGCAGCTATAGATGAATTTATTAATCAGGCAATAATAGACTCTTCAGATAGGATATTTGATCCTGTAGAAAGTCTAGCCTTACACACAGATGGTAAACAGTTACGGTTTGATGTACCGTCTGGGTTTTCTATGTTACGAAATATCTATTCCCGTGAGAGTGTTGAATTTACTAGTCTTCATAACTGCAATAGTGTATTTGATGAAACAATTGATTCTGACTTTACAGTCTCGGTAGATACCCAAGATAAAAAGCAGGGAACATCTAGTAATAAGTTTGTAATTGCTGTTGGTGCTAGTGCTGGAGATATAGCTACTGACTCAATAACAAGTAAAGATATAAGTAAGTATGATTATCTTGAGTGTTGGGTTAAAAGTACGGTAGCTACTTCTGCTGGAAACCTAAAAATCCTTTTAGATGATACGGCTAGTTGTGCTAGTCCTCTAGAAACATTAAGTGTTCCTGCACTATCTGCTGATACCTGGACTTATGTTCGTATGGCATTGTCTACCCCAGAGTTAGATACAGCAATAATCTCTGTGGGCTTAGAGTATGACTCGGATTTGGGTGCATGTACAGTGTGGCTAGATGACATCAATGTAGTTAGGAATGACAGTGCAGTATGGGAAAGTATCCCAAGAAATCTGTGGAAGATTGACCAAGAAGCATCAGATATAGTATTCGATAAATATTTTCACGGTGTGGCTCCATACAAGTTACTCAAATTAGTAGGTGGAGATAAGCCAGCTCTTCTAACTTCTGATTCTGGCACTCCAGAGATCCCTGATCAATACTTGATATCTCAAGGAACAGCTCTGGCATTTGCAGCTAGTTCTGGTGGTCCTGGGACTGATCCTGACCAGAGAAGAAACCAGGCAGGTTTCTGGTTTGGCAGAGCCTCTTCTGATAGGCGAGCTTTCCCCCTACTAACTAATGTACGACTGGTGCAGTAATGGCTGCAAAAGTCGAAACTGATAATGAGATCAGTCTAAACGGTGTTTATTACCCTCTAACAAAACCTGTTCAGAGCGTACTTTCTTCTTTATATCCCGCAAAGGTTGTTATCGGGGATACTACTAAAGATTCTCAAGCTAGGACTTCCATTGTTGCCTGGTCTGACTGGCGTGGTGGTGTGGGTATAGACCGAATGGAATCTGCGGGTGATGTTAATCGGGCATGGTGGAGTGAGTGTCAGCTACGATATAAAAACCACCTAGTATTAGGCAATCTTGCTAACAAGACAGATACTATAGGCCATAGCCTTGCTACTTCTGGTGCAGGTACTGGGATAGCAACTATTAATGAATTTGGTGACAAGATTTATGCTGTATGGAATGGAGCTGCTACTAATGCATCAAAACTATATGTTTATAACAATACTGAAGATTATTGGTGGGATGGCAGAACTGAAGATGCAGCTATAGGATCTCATGCCAGTGATACTGGGCTTGAGGGTGTATCTACACAGGTTACAGACAGTATCAATTTTGTGAAGAATGATGGTACGAATTATCTAATCTTAGCTCATTATGATTCTGGAGCATCTAGCTATAGTTATGCTACTGTTCCTAGCTATGATGGCAGCAATGCTGGAGTGTGGGCAAATGATAGTACCGATACCAAGTTTTTAGCCCAGTGGGATAATAGATTGTGGGGTATATCACATGGGGGTCAGCTTTGGTATGCGCTAACAGTTGGAACAGAGGTTTTAGATGCTCAGTTACCTCTTCCTGCTGGATATTGTACTGGTATGTTTATAGCTCGTGATGCAGGCGGAGATCCAATTATTTATGTGTCTACCAAAGAGGGTTTGTGGGCTCACGATTCAGCACATGCCAGATTTATAAAAACTGAGGTAGAGTTTCCTTTCCATCCACATGCTGGTAAGGGCGCACAAAGGTGGAGAGATAGTATTTATTTCCCTAGTGGGCTTGGTTTATATAGATATATTAATGGGGCAAATGCTGCGGTATTAACTGTAGTAGGGCCAGATAGAGATGATGGGTTACCTGATGATAATAGAGGAACCATTATGCTGACAGTAGGAACACATAATGAGTTTCTGGTTGGTGTAGATGCTACTACTTCTCCTACTATAACAAGTTCGGATAGTATCCCATTCCAGTGGAAATCAGGTTCTGCGGTTGGAGGGCATGGAAGCCAAGTTATAGATCCTGGTACTGGGTATAGCAGTATTATGGGATATAACGAGCTAGGCTGGGAGACTAAGTGGGTAGCAGATACAGTAGGTAGAAGAATAGATTCTATGCATGTTTCAAATGCCTATTCAGATGTTAACGAGAACTATCGTCTATGGTTTGGGTTTGATGATTATGTTTACTATATGAAACTGCCTGTAGATATTATTAATCCGTCCAGAGTAACAGAGTTTGAGTATACTTCTTCAGGATTACATGAAACTCCTTGGTTTAATGCAGGTCAAAGTGAGGTTGATAAACTTGCTTTAAAGCTAAAGGTAGAAGCACAAGATTTATCTACAACTGAAACAGTAAGAGTTGAATATGCTACTGATTATTCAGAAAGTTATTCAGTTTTTAATAATTCTGACGGTGATGATATTAGTACTATTACCAGTACAACGCTTGGTGCAACATCAGGTATAACAACATTTACATTTGGTTCTAATGCAGGTACAACATTTCGTGCTATTAAGTTTAAGTTAACATTAGCTCGTACTACAAATACTTCTACAGCAAACTATAAGAAAAAGACTCCTGACGTGGTTTCATTAACACTTGAATGGCGCAAGAAACTAGAAGCTAAGTGGGGACATCAGATCCAAATAGATCTAAATAAAGAATATAAAAGTAAGAGCCCGAAAGATTTAAGAGCTGCATTACTATCAGCTATTGAAAGTACTACATTAGTAGAATTTACATTTAGAGATGATGGTGGTGGAACTCGTAATTTTTATGTGGATATTGCTAGTGCATCTGGATTGGAATATAGCGCATATGATGAACGTGGTGTAACTACAATTAATCTGGTGGAACCATGATTCTTGATGCTGGGACTACGACTGTTAGCACTGCTGGTACTGAACAGCAGTTATCTAATACTGCCAATAGAGTATTATGGCTCAAGGCCAAGGCACTCGCAGCTAATTCTGGAATAACATATCTTGGAGTTAGCGATGTAACTGCTACCAATGGGTATGAACTATCTGCTGGTAACGAGATAGAGATAAACTTTGCAGATGTTGGGGGGTCTATAGCATTTAGTACTGTATATGTAGATGCTGCTACTAATGGAGATAAAGTTTGTTGGGCTGTAATTCTGGAGGGGTAGAATGACTACTCAACAGGTAGCTGTACCAGATAACTGGAGAGGTAGTGAAGCATCATATATGGCCTTTGAGGCTTTAATACGTGCTGGAAAGGAACCTGGAAAAGATTTTAGTTACCAGCCTCGTACTCAGGGAAGGCGTTTGGGAATGGATGTCGAAATAGACTTTGTGTTTCAAAATCCACCTGATCTAGCTATGCAGGTACAGGAATCTTTTTATAGCCATCATGACGGAATAGAAACAAGAGGCACAGATATTATGGCAAGGGCTCAACTTGCGGGTCAGGGCATAAGTCTTATAATGTTACCTTATGATAAGTTAGTTCAGGACCCAGACTGGCTTATTCAAGAAGCACTTCAGTATCAGGATCATTCATGGGAGTAAATTATGAGTGTTAATTTTAGAGGCTACTTATTTCAAGATGATGGAGATGCTGTTAACGGGGCTACTGTTCAGCTTCTTGAGACTGGGACAACTACCGTTGAGGCATCTACGACTACCGATTCTGACGGGCTTTGGTATTTTGCTGAAGCAGATCAAGATAGATACGATGTAAAGATCACTTCTGGTACATCTGTTAGATATATTCGGTGGGACGACCAGGTATCTTTCAAAGAGATTGATGTTCGTAATAATACTGCTGCTGGGACACCTACTGCTACATTTACAAACCTAACTAATAGTACGGCTAATCAAGTAGCGGTGTTTAGTGGTGCAAATTCCACTAAGGCAGATAATGATGAGATTTATCTTTCGTTTAAGATGCACGATTCTGCTGGAAACTTAGACGAGTTTGCCCGTATAACCGTAGTGGCAACAGATGTAACTTCAGGGTCTGAAGACGGACAGATTGAATTTGATGTGCTAAAAGGCGGTAGCCATATCAAAGCGTTCACAATTTCATCCTCTGACGCAGGGGCTCAATCTATAGACTTCAACCAAGACTCTATAACATTTGGTACTGGTACAGCAGCTACAGATATAACACTAACCTTTGATGCAGAAAGCGCAGACGGTGTAATCACCTGGATGGAAGACGAGGACTACTTCAAGTTCTCTGATGACATCCTGATGAACAGCACTGAACGCATTAACTTCTACGATACGGCTATATATATTTATTCATCTGCTGACGGACAGTTGGATCTAGTTGCTGATACAGAGATACAGATAGCTGCTACTACGATAGATATAAACGGAGCTGTAGCGTTTGACGGTGCTTTAACAGGCATTACGAATATCACATTATCAGGTACATTATCAGACGGAAACTACACATTTGATACAAGTGGAAATGTGTCAGGGCTAGGCACAGTAGGATCTGGGGCAATCACCTCATCAGGAATCATCAAAACCGATAATGCAACTGAAGCAACATCAACTACAGATGGTTCTCTTCAGACAGATGGTGGCTTGAGCGTGGTAAAGGATGCCGTGTTCGGTGATGACGTAAAGCTACTATCTGACAGTGCAGTTATTGCGCTTGGTGCTGATGGAGATACCACTCTTACTCATACAGACGGAACTGGTCTGACATTAAACTCAACTAATAAGTTGACATTTGGCGATGTCGCTTCATTCATACAGCAGTCGGCTGATGGCACATTAAGAGTAGATGGTGAAGCTATAATTGACCTCAATGCCAGTACACGGGTAGATGTATCCGTAGCTTTGACAGTAGGTACTGACGTAAATATAGGAGATGACCTTAGCCTTACCTCTGATTCATCCGTGTTTAATATGGGAGCAGGCAATGACTTCACTATTACTCATGATGGTTCTACAGGGGCAACTCTAGCTGGTAACCCGATTACTATAACATCGGCTGCTGCAGCTACTTGGTCTACCGCAGCAGGGGCATTAACCATAGATGGCGATGATGGTATTACTCTCCAGACTACAGGGTCAGGCAATGTAACTGTAGCTGAAATTCTAGACATCACAGATGCTACCGATTCATCAGATGCTACTGGTGATACAGGAGCATTAAGAACAGAAGGTGGAGCAAGTATAGCTAAGAAGCTATATGTAGGTACTGACTTAGATGTAGACGGTACTACTAACCTAGATGCCGTGGATATAGATGGCAATGTACAGGCTGATGGAACCATCACTGTAGGGGTAGACAATACAGGATATGATGTAAAACTTTTCGGTGCCACGGCAAGTGCTTACATGCTATGGGATGCATCTGAAGACGATCTCGTTCTAGCTGGAGCTGCTGGCATTGATTTGGCAGGAGATATAGATGTTGATGGCACTGCCAATTTAGATGCTGTTGATATAGATGGTGCGGTCCAGATAGATGCCACATTTACATCTGGTGTTGATGGTCAGGGGTATGACACTAAGTTATTTGGAGATACTTCTGGAGCATACATATTATGGGATACTTCCGCTGACAAGCTACTAACAGCAGGTGGTGCCTTGGTTGATATTGTCAAGGACAAACTGCTAATTGGTGGAACTGCGGTCACAACAACTGCTGCTGAACTGAACCTACTCGATGGAGGTACTTCAGTAGGCAGTTCTATAACCGTTGCTGATGCTGACGGTATCGTTGTCAATGATGGCGGGACTATGAAAACTATACCTGCATCAGATCTTAAAACGTATGCAGGTGGTACTATAACCGCACTTAACAATGCAACTGCTAATGAACTTGTAACTGTTGGAGCTACTACGACCGAGTTGGATGCAGAAACCAGCCTGACATTTGATGGCAACAATATGTTTATCGCCACTGGTGGCGGACTTGTTGTTGGGCATACCAGCCAGGAGGCTATTTCTACTAACGGTGTATCTGGCCTTGTTCCAGAGGTTCAGATACTAGGAACCGCTACGGCAGATGCTTCCATTATGTTGGCAGCGTTCTCTACTACAGCAACCATAGATGCTGCCCCAATCGTAGGACTTGTTAAAGGTGGCAATGCAAGCATTGGAAGCCATACCGTAGTAACTGACAATGAGATACTTGGAGCTATCATGGCCTACGGGGACGACGGATCAGACCTAGGGGCTATAGCTGCCAAGATTCATTTTGAGGTAGACGGCACACCTGGAACTGGCGATATGCCTGGGGCAATAGTTTTCTCAACCACTAAGGATGGAGCAGAAGTTCCAACAGAGTCAATGAGAATTGCAACCAATGGAGCCGTTATAGTTACCGATGTGGCGGTAGATGCTGACTGGGTTGATATTCCTAATAACCTTGAAGGTGAACCAGCAGGTGGAGATGGTGGTCGGGGTCCAGGTATGTTGATATCATTTGACTATGTTCAGGATTCTTACTCTGGCGGTATCATATGGCGTACTGCGGATTCTAACGGAGACAAGGCAAAAGCAGCGATAGGACTACAGGTAACTAGCGGTGGAAGCAAGTTGTTCTTTGGAACCTCCAACGGCTACTCCACAGGTATAACAAATGCACCATATATCAACACAGTTGGTGCCTTTGTAGACAGCTCCGATTCCAGTCTAAAAACTAGCGTGGCAACGATAAGTAATGCCACCGATACGGTCAAAGCCATGCGAGGAATTACATTTAACTGGATTTCTGGGGGCAGGGCCGATTCTGGCTTCCTTGCTCAAGAGGTTGAGACTATCAGTGCGTTGGCACATACGGTGGAATCGTCTCGTGTAGCTGGTGGTGACAAAAAGTATATAAACCACAAGTCTATATTGCCTTATCTTGCAATGGCAATTAAAGAGCTTGATGCCAGGATAACGGCATTAGAGTAGCCTAACATTAAATGAATAGCTCGGAAAAACAGGACCAGCGACTGGAGCATATAGTAGAAACTATAAGTTTTCGGGTCATACCTGAGATTAAAAGAATCAGGAGATCATATAAGACAGTAGTCACGTTGCAGGTAATAGAGATCTGTCTTATCGTGATAATATTAGGTACAATTCTTAGTATGGTAGGCACATAATGAAATTGAGATTCGATTTGGTTCTCTGGTCATGGATTAAGTCTGTGGGTACATGGATCACGTCCATATTCATGTGGTTTATAGCTCTGCCAGGAAGGATCTGGCGTGGCTTCTGTCGAGTAATGAAAGCGATTGGTAGATGGTTCGTTGCCCAGTGGCGACTGCTTCTTTCATCGCCTCGAAGATTCTATCAGTCGTTGATCCGAAAGAGAGATTGGATACTGGCCAAGGTTGAATACCTACAGAGCGAATCAGGTAAGTGGCGTACCGCATTTACTATAATCAAGATGCCATACACAGCCCTACGTGCCTGTGGCCTTAACCCCCAAGCAGCAGCAGCTCTATTGGTTGCTGGCTCTACCGCTGGGACTGGCGTCATAGTTAACGAAACAATCCTTTCAGAGCGGTCGTTTGCAAATGGAGATAGTGGCGTCTACTCAGCACCTCTGGACATTCCGGTAAGTTATGTTGAGGGCGACAACACTTTGAAGATAGATCTTGGCACGACACCTGTCGGCGAGATCACGATTCAGGATGTGACCGTGGGAACGGCATATCTTGGGTCTGCACTTCCTGCTGGGCAAACAAATGCCGTGATGATTGGCGGTTCAGCAACTAGTACCAATCCTGCATTTAGCCAGACATTCTTAGAAGTTGGGTCACTAACATTTGAAAAGTCTAGATGTACCCAGTTAAAACTAGAACACATAGAAACCCATCGGCTTAACGTGATTGGAAATGCCAGTGACGGCCAATCCATTGCAGCTATACCAGGTACTCCGAGAGATCGTGCCATTAGCGGGGGCAATAGAGCAGATGAGATGTCCACATCGGGTGGTGTTTACGACCAAATCCGCATCGGTACTCCAAGCTCTGGTGTTAACGGGAAAGTAGACACACTGATTTTAACAAACATATATAGTGCTGGAGGCCCATGTATTCTGAGTCGAATCAAGGCTGGAGAAATAAATATCATACTCAACGAGATCGGCGCCGGAAATGGGCTAGTTTTGAAGGACTTTATCATTTCAACCACCACAAGCTACAAGCATTTTATCAATAGTGAGAACGTAGAGGTTCTGATTTCACCACCAACTCCATAATGTCAAATCAAACAGCAACGAAAGAAAGACGATCTATCTATAGCTACCCTTGGAAACGTTTAGGGGCCTCTGTGGCGATCCTCGTTGCTTTATGGCGCATCTATATGTGGTTTAGGGACTACTAAACAAAGGACTCTAGCTAAAGGATGAAAATTATGACTATTCGACCTCAGATTCTCGTTTCAATTCTGTGTGCAACAATATTCAGTGTGTCCGCATTGGTTGTTGGAATGCATATGCAAGCGACAGAAATTGTGACGGCTGTGATCGGGGGGATATTTGGGTTCCTCGGAGGGGTTTCGTTGAAGGTTCTCGAAAATGAATGATATATCGCCTTGAGTAAGGATGTGTTGCAAAGTGATGCTTAACTTAGTGGTCTTAATAAAGTCTCTTATTTCTGGAACTGCTAAATCATGGTGTGTTTCTTGTAGAGCGCACCGAAAGGTAGTCAAGCTACGGTATGTCAATGAAGAGTATCCAACTCGTACCATAAAGAGATTAGTTGGAAGATGTACTTCATGTAGCTCGACAACTTCTTCAATCGTTGCCTAACAAACTAGTTGATGTATATTGCCCACCTCATTCATGGCGTATTGATGCACCCAATGGCCCCTTGTCGAGAGGAACCTGTAATAAGTGTGGGGCCAGGAAACAGTTTGAGAATTCGCCTAGGTGGATTTCGGCCTGGGCTAGTAAAGATACCATTAGTGAGTATATAGACCACGGATATAACCACTATGAGTATACTGTCAATGACGGGACTGTGTTAGACTAGAACTTGTCTCTTCTTTTGTGGGGGGTCAGGCACCCAATTCTCCTCCTTGACCACAAGCATGGAACAGAAAGTTATGGTGTCTGGCCCCTTAACTATTTCAGTCTACGTTCCACCTAAGCTGATACAGGGTATAGGTACACGTATTGTGTAGTAATCTCTTTTATGGTCCATAGTTCTTTTTGGCGTAATACCATGCGAAAACTAATTCGCAAATTATTGACTACGAAAAAACCCAGTCAAAATCTGGGCCAAGACTCCGGCTCATCGGCAGATGTTCCACATGCAACTCGTCCACGTCTTCATGGGCTTCAGCTACATAAAGAAGTTCGGATGCCTAAAGAAACTTTTGGCATCTGCATTTCTGCAAGCTGCCAAGAACAACCTCCCACAGTTTTGGGAGATGGACTATGCTATTCCTGCTACTGCAAAACGGTTGGGTAAGTCTATACTGCCAATATGCAGATAACATAAGTGGAGGGTAAGTCGCAATCTGCCTAATGCCATCACAAAGTGTGCTGGAATGTATTCAAACTTGGATAGCCCATGGGTCGATGTTCGCCTGGATGTGGACGGGATTAAAGTAAAGAAATCTGTCTGTCGCAATCTACCTACAGACTGATCGACTTTAGCAATACATATATATGATTGTCGCAATCTACCTATAGACTGATCGATGAAAGCATTGGACTGTAATGTAAGAGGAAAAGGAACTGGGCTAGTCGCAATCTACCTACAGACTGATCGATGTTTGTAGGGCCTTTTGGTCGCAATCTACCTATATAGGGTTAACACTTTCTTTGTGATTTCAGACCATGGCGGACTCAAAAACCGTTGCCCTTAAGTCGCAATCTACCTAATGGCACTCAGATTACAAATGTAAGCAAGCCGTATCTACGGTAATACAAGCGACGTCGTGTCATTGTCGTGCCATCGTGCGTCGCAATCTACCTGAGGCCCACTCGAAGAGTGGCTTACAAGATTTCGATCTCATGGCAAGGGTCGTCCTGTTCCCAAAGGAACTGGATCTTACTCCCTTACCTAAGACCAAGGTGCTGTGACTAATTACACCTTTATGCTGCTGTTAAGGTACGTTTTTTACGCCGTTCTATCCAGCGTCGAGCGATATTATGACTTCCGTTAAGATCTGCATGGGTTTCATAAGAACATTGCACACAACAAAACCCTGCCTGGGTTACCCGATTTTTCCTTTCTATGTGTCCGCATTGAGGGCATTCTTGTGACGTATATGCAGATGGAACAGTCTTGATCTTAGGCAATCCAGCCATCGCAAGTTTATAATCTGCTATTTTCTCAATGCGTTGCAATGGTGTTCTCTTGAGCATTCCAAAATCCTTCTTGTGTTCCTTGAATCCTTTCAACCACTCCATAACCACTTGAGATTTATACTTCTTTGCAACGTCAACTATGGTGTTAGCAAGAGCGTGGCATACTTCTTCATTACGTCTACTAACATTCACCTTGCCCTTAATATCTTTCCCTCGTTTCTGCAATTGCTTTTTCTGGATAAAGTCATATTTCTGATACGCTATTAATTCTTCACCTGAATGAAGTGCTTGATGGATAATGTTACCTTTGTTATTAGTTACGGTAATGGCTATCAGGTTAGCCAACCCACGGTCTACGCCTAAGAATGTTTTAGTCTCAACCTGATCTGGGCTATATTTAAAAGTAATATGCATGAAATATTCTGGGTTATTCTTTTTATCAGACTTGGAAAGAAATGCAGTACGGACATTGGCCTTGCCATCTAGGCAGGGATTCAAGAACTTTTCAACATGCCACTTGCCCATCTCAAGGGGTAGTACTATATTTAACTCGGACTTTGCAGTTAAGATATGTGTCTCGTCTGTTGGCTTATTATTTTTAGACCATCCCATACGTACCAGATTACCCTTAACATCTACAGGCTCTCCATCAGCCCCCTTGGCCATAAGATATGTAACGGCATAAAAACGCTTCTTCTTTGGGTCACACGAGAGAGAATAATGCCGTCCCCTTGGTATACCATCAGCCCCAGCAAAGTATATGGGCATGACAGACCCCCTGGATACCTTCAGCAGCCTATCCCTTTTTTCGTTGTACTCATTCTCATCACCAAAAACGGATGCAAATTCTTCCAGGGCATTGGGATAACTTTCAGGATCAGGATCCCTACATACAGGAAATCCTGTATTGGGATCTTGCTGCCTGAGAGCTAAGTACGAGGCAATGGTAATGGCTACGTCTTGTTTGAGTGATTCGTACATACTACTGTGCATCTTGCCTTGGTTCAGTTCTGATAATTTGGGCATTAATTTTCTAATACTTGCTTCTGAATATTTATCTCTGAACTTGCCATTGGTTTCTAAGGTATCTATATTCTGCTTACACCAATCCAATAAACGTGCATAGGCACGAGTGTATTCTTCCAGTGCCGTATCCATGATCTTCTGTTTACGACGAGATGGATTATGAACCTTAAACTTTGCAGTAATCATTATGCTCATGATCTTTTGTTCTTGCTCCACTTTATACCACTTCCTAGATCTTCAACCATCATTCGCCATCTTAGTTCTGATTGCTTGTTCCTTGGCCTTCCGTTTCCGTTTCACCTCTACAGACTGTGTTATGTACGGCCCTCCCTGTGTCTCGTCTGATGTCACCCATTGTCGAGTCCGTCTAAGAACCTCAGACGGAGTTGGGTTATGTTCCGTGAACCACCGCTTGAACCTCTTAAACCCCTCAGAGCCAAGGGCTTCCTGCAACCCCTCAAATTTCGCCCAGTACTGCACCATCATCTCAGCATCGTCATCGGCTATGATCTGATTCCGGCCTTCTTCCCACAACCACCAGAGCCTATCGGCAACAACTGTGCCGAACGGTGGTGTCGTCTCCCAAGCTGGCGTATCGTTCCCGAACAATCCTTTTTGTATATCCATTGATTATCCTATGATCCCTTTGGTCTTTCTGAAACAGTGATCTCGATTCGATTCTCAGCTACGGTTTTGACCTTTTCATGGCGCATATTGTAAGAAAGAATGATAGAAGGATCATCATCTGCCATCACGCCAGCATCCACTAGGCCGTCTATTGTCGGCGCACACACACAAGCCAAGCCGTCATAGTCAAGCGGCCTCCTTGCATGGTACTGAACAATCTCAATACAAGCCTTTCGCAACGTTTTCCAATCGGCTTCCATCTCCACTCGACCAAGGACAAATGCATCATCTCTGGCTTGCCTGGTGGCTGCGGAAACCGCAGTCCAATGGGCTGAACCTCTGCGGTTCTTGGATAATACGTTGTCTGGGTATATGACTACTGTTAGAGACTTCATTTTTTAAACTGTAACCTTGGACTTACTACATGTTCTGCATATAACAGGACTGTTTTCATTGCACCCTCTTACCCCAATAGGACAGTGATGTGGGATTATTAGGCTATCTAGCACATCCCATAGGTCAATATTTTTGCTAACGATATCTATTTTTTTGCGATCCTTAATAGGCCCATCTTTATTCCACATTCTTTTCTCGACGTTCACCAACCACTGTTGTCCTTTCTGTAGGCGAGAATCCAGACCTTTATAAAACTCAGCAATCTCAGATCTCTTTTCTTTCAACATTGATCGGATAGCGGTATTTCGCTTTGGGTCAAACCCTTCTATGCTGACTTTCCCCTTGGAATATTCAAGGAACACGCTATCTTCACGAGCCTTTAAGATTAGGTTCAAGGGCTCTTCATATTTATATGAGGACATATCCATCCTCAGTCCACCTATGCCAGTTACCATCCATGAGCTTAACCCAAGGACCAAGTCTCTCTTTTGCACCACCAAAGTATGCTCTGGCATGGCCTTCTTCTATGAGTTTGTCGCTACATGACTTACCATTCACAAAGATATCTCCAAGGATGCGTCCGAACTTACCCTTGGCATCCTTATGGGTTCTCACGGTGATATCTCTACGCTTACTAATCTTATTGGCTTCAGCAATCAGTTCTTGCAGCCTAACCTTTGCTGCCAGCCCTAGTCGTTTCTCTACCTTGTTGCGTGTACGACTCTCAGGGGTATCAATACCGTAGAGGCGTATACGATCTGACAGCTTAATCTGGAATCCAAGATCCAGTAAGCAGTCCACCGTATCACCGTCAATCACACGTCTTATAGCTATTCTGTATTCGTACATTGTCTCTCCTTTGTCATAATATTTCTTTCCAATGCCCATCGTTGCCAAGTGCTGCGCTGGTATCAGCATCAACATGTTCAGGCGACATAACCATGCCGTCCTTGCGAACTATCCTATCCCTTTTCATATACCTACTGAGTGCTGTTCTAACTGCTGCTCGAATAGAATCCACACTAGATTCTTTATACTCGGCTATGATTCCTGGGAGATCGTCTTCCTTGAGTGGCCCTTCCGTCGTCACAACTTCAAGTACAAGCTGAGATACTGACAATCCTTGTGGGGCCACTTCCGTATCCATAATTGCTTTCGCTTTAACTGATACCGATATTGTTTTATCTGCGTTTTCTCCATCAGTGGCAAAGGTAAGCTGGTACGCTCGTGGATTTTCCTTGCTAACAGAGTTCGCTTTTCTATGGAAGAAGCCTACCTCAATCTGGCCCTTCTCTACGGCCTTGGTCTTGCACTCCCACACGTTCCTAGACTCTGCATATATAAGCTGGTTGCCGTATAGGTTGCCCTCTTTATTGGTATGTGTAATTGTCAGTGTAGATACTCTTCTAGGGCCATTGGTCAAAGATCTTAGAGCAGCGAAATATTCTGTCACCGCAGACTCTTCTACCATCCTGCCACCTGTGGCCATGCCCAGTGAATCACAGACAACTACAATAGGGGTTTCGAGATCGTCTCCCCATTGACGTGATATGATCTCTTCTATTTGATCCACTTCGTTGATGAGTGGTTGATGGCAGTACCGATATACCACGTTAGATGGTTGTGCTATATTCATGCCAGTGTGGAGCCACTGTAGCCTACGTTGAATATCGTTGCGGTCTGACTCCCAGTCCAAGAACAGGCAATTTGCCTTAGTGGTAACGATATTGTGATCGCTATCCACATGTTCTGTGTCCATGAGCACTGCCCAAAACAACCCTAGCATAGACTTGGCTGTACCAGGATCTCCATAGATAGTATTATTTTTACCTGCCAATATGTATGGATCGACCAGCCATATGGCGTCCTCTTCCTCTTCACCCCACACATCGGACATTCGTATTTCAGTCGCACCTTCACGGTATGCATCTAGCACCCTGCCAGCTAGGTTTTCAACCCATGCTTCCCAGTCAACGCCGTAATCATCAAATGGTCTACGGCGATTTAGCTTACGCCAGAACTGATCCATGCCAGACACGCTGGTCAAAGTGGGCTGGGATCTAACCACTGGGGCATCGTCAAGTAACACGGCTATCTCAGCTTTGAGTCCATCATTGCTAGTGATTGTTAGCCTACTAACAGTAGCCTCTACACTATGACTGTTCCAGTCATCAGTGAATATGTATCCTGATCCACGTTTTTCAAATACTGTCATGTCCTAGATCCTTAATGCTTCCAGCGGTAGCTTGGGCTGTCTTTTGGTTTAGACTGCGGCTTTGGTGCTGGCCTAGGTACTGGTACTGTTTGCTGTCGTAGGCCAGACCGAAACACATCCTTAATGTGTGTCAGCCCTTGTGTGATATCGCTCACCTCGGAACTCATACGTGCAGACCTGCGTAGAGCATCCTGTCGCAGACATATGCCTGGATAGTTAATTTGATAGTCGTGCAGGTTGCAGTAGGACTCTGAACATTGCAAGGTTTCGTGCATCATCGTTTTACACCTTTCAACTTGAGTGCTGAATATAAATCATATGCAGCGTCCCACTGACGGTTGCAACTTTCAATCTCTGCATCGGTAAGGATCACGCTCTCAAATTCTGCCGTGTCTTTTCCGAGACGGATGATTTGAACATCGATATCCTCGCCCATTAACATGTTATCTTTTAGTATTTTGGCGTATGCACATGCCTGAACAAAGTGGTCTTGGTACAATCCCTTAGAGGTCTTGATTTCCAATAACACATACCTTCCATCAGGGCTTCTAAATAGGCCATCAATAGTGCCTGCATATTGTCCATTAAACACTGCGACTTCAGACTCAATTGGCAAAAGATTCTGGCTCTTTTTCCAACGGGTCCAAGCATCCATAACAATCTTTAAATCAGGAGGAACCACAATACCCTCACCCATCAACTCTTCATGAACGAGATTGTGTGCTCGTGACCCTATTGTGGCAGCTTCGTCTCGTTCTCTGTTAGGAGCAATCTTAGCTTCATCAACTGCGCTATCTAACAGTCCATGTGAAACTGGCTTGCCTATGTATTGGGATAAATACTCCTTCATCGATTCACGCCCTCGTTTTGCATACCACATGTTGAGGGCTGGCTTAGGCCAAGCCTTGCCTAAGACCGTGGTTACCGATGGCAACTCCAGACCGTCAATCTCGTAATGTCTGCTGGAATAATTCTTGTATTGTTTAGTGACCTGGTTGATGGTCTGTGGAGATCCAGCCTGACGCTGGATAAGGTTAACATCTACCTTTACCGTAGTTATCTCTGGCATCAGACTGCTTCCTCAAATAAGTCCTTGTCATAATCGGCCTCTGTTTCTGTGGGTGCAGGTTCTTCTAGAGGCTGGCCCAACAATATCTTCTCATAGAGGTTAGTAAGCCGTTCAACCTCTTCTGGGCTACCATCAGTTTTTTCTACCGCACCCTTGAATGCAACTTGCCTGACGATTAATGCATCCCTTGGTGCTAGCATAGATCCAGTCGTGGTAATAGTTGTACCATCAACAGGTGTATCTTCAGTCGGTGGGTCAACAGTTTTGGCTGCCGACACATAATTATTCTCAAACGTCCTACCATCTTTAGATGTGTCTGTGTGGACATCATAGGTTATCGACCACGTTGATTTGCTGGGAAGATCCCTCTCCTGCAACACCCGATCTATCAATGGCTTTTGGTTGGTGGGACGAGCACCAAGCCAGACCGTTGAACCCTCGTTGCTGGCAACTGAGAATTTTAATAACCAGAGCTGGTTGTTTTTATTCATCTTGGGATCTACTTCAACCACGGTTCCTGTTACTGTGGTCATACTGTCACCTCATTAATTATCTGATACCCTAGGCTAGCCAAATGGGCCTCAGTAAAGTACAACGCTATTAGCTTGAGTCCTGCCCTATCATCCTCGTCAACCCCAGACATTAAGTACAGCCGCTGTAATGTATCTGGATGCACTCCGATCATTTTTGAAGCTATAGATTTTTTGAAAAACTGTGTTTTACCACAGGAAAATCCAAGCGCATTGCTTTTGAACTCACACATGATCTCTCCTTTATCTTATTTTAATGGCCCGCCGTCAAAGCTGACGATCCTATGCGTATGAGTATAGCACATCTGTCAACCCCTGGCTAGTATTCTTGACAAGGCATGTCCAATATTAATTGGATACATGTCTTCCCTCTCTTGTACATACACACTTATCTTAAGATGTGTGTATGTACTACATGTACTGTTCTTAAGAACATGTACATGTACATGTGCTACACTAATTGCTGTTCTCT
>Ga0208684_1000472_pt1 | contig 29383 bp, 28 predicted proteins | sample MalvireepMed_b05_FD_184245 | JGI IMG/M metagenome (GOLD analysis project Ga0208684, IMG submission 184245) | Marine viral communities from the Global Malaspina Expedition - Malaspina viral metaG DeepMed_b05 (SPAdes) (version 2) | ecosystem: Environmental > Aquatic > Marine > Oceanic | place... | reverse complement strand
GATATCTTTTATCGCATTCGTAACGGGGTTTATTTCAAACATAGTCCGCTTATTTCGTTAAAAATTTAAGACCGCGGATAGTACCGAATTTGAAGGAATTTTGATAGGGGTTGGCGCAAATATTGCGACACTGTTTTACGTGAGCCTATGTGCATTTTTCGACCACTTCCGATGAGGTGAACAATTTTACCGTTCAGTGGCGCACAACACGCATTGGTTAAACGGTCAGAGCCCATAAGAATAAACTTATAAAGCATTTAACGCTTCGTTGCATCTTAACGTAGTGCACTGGTTTAGCACATTCTCGCTTTCCTCAAGGGTGCAGTGCAAACTTTACCGTCGTTATGAACGACAAGTGGAAAAATAATAGGAAAAGTATGTCGTTAAATAATTTGTCTTATGCTGTTATCGGAGTACTGCTTGGCCTCTTAGTATTGGCATTAGGCCAACTTGTTGACTGTCAAAATTTAGCCGGCGCAACCATGTCGTTACAATGCCCCAACGGCGCACCTATTTCAAAACTATGGATGGTCACTTCAATGCTAATAGCGGGAAGTGGTATCGCCGCTTGGCTATTTCGAAACCGCAACTTCTAAGCGCGTTGTGATATTTCAAGCGCATTGCAATCTGCCGAACGTAATTTAACTAAATTCACTTACGTTTTTTCAATTACAAACTGCAGCGCATATAGGTAGGTTACAGAGCGCATAAAGGAGGCGAGCCCCCTTATGCGCAGAGTGTTCACCTTGTTACGTTTACGGCTATTTAGCAAACGTATAATCCGTATAGCCTTTCTCACCGCCCACAAATCACTTTTGCATTTTTCGCAAAAGTATTAGCCCATTTCGACGACGTTACCCTAAATTTTCTTCCTCTCCTCTTGACGCAGAAGAATTTAAGCTTACACTTGTGCGCTGAATTAGCGTACACTTGTACGCTTAAATATTTTGATCATTTTTTGTATTAAAGATATTCCGACCATAAATAGGTGTGATTTCTACATTGAGACTATTACTAGATAAATTTACTGATCGCATATTCCACCACGGCTCTTGGAAGGGCTATTGGGAAGTACTGATGCAGCAATTTAAACCCGCATGGCGCGATGGATATTTCAGAGCCAGAGTTGTGACAGTAAAAAACTTAAACACGGATATGCTCGAGGTGGTACTCGAGCCAGATAGTTCGTGGCCCACGCATACCGCGGGGCAACATATCGCGTTGACCATAGAGGTTAATGGCAGACTCACCACCCGCGTATTTACCATAGCAAGTGGTGCTAATACCCACCAAAGAGACAAGCAGATTCGCTTGGTGACTAAGGTAAAAGCCCAAGGCGCGCTAACACCTTACCTTCGTGCTTGTGTGCCTAATCAATGGGTTAATATCTCGGCCCCCATGGGAGAGTTTGTATGGCCTAAGACAGAAAAACCTCTACTTATGATTGCGGGCGGTTCGGGCATTACCCCTTTCATTGCCATGCTTGACGATGCTATTAACAATGCACAGATAAATCAAAAATCGGTGCATTTACTTTATTTTGCCAAGCCCAATGAACACGTACTGCTTAATGAGCTTTCTGCCTTCAGTAAACGCTGTGAACACTTCACCTATGATATTTTAACTAAGCAAAAAGATGGGGACGTTGAAGCCCATTTGTCTTATTTCGCCAATGCACACTGGTTAGTGTGTGGCCCACATGTGATGTTCAAGCAAGTAGAAACTTATGCAAAGACGATTAGCGCACCTGTTTCAAGCGAGCATTTCGCTGCGCTTCCTGTGGTGAGCAACACCAGCCTTACCGAAAGCGAAAACTTCTCGTTGGTTCACAATGGCCAGTCTTTAACTATCGACAATCAGCAAACCCTACTTTTGCAGCTTCAACAAGCAGAACAACCTGTGACCTATGGCTGTGGAATGGGAATTTGTCATCAGTGCCAATGTGTTAAGAAAAGGGGCGTGGTAAGAGATACCCGTACTGGCGAACTTTCAGATAGCGCAGAGCAACTTATTCAGTTGTGTGTATCACAAGCCGTTACCGATGTGGAGATTCAACTATGAACACTAACGTTGCAATAGACAATCAGCACCGTGAAGAAGCCATCGAACAAGCGCATTTTCCGATAAGTGAAACCAAAGCAATTCGGTCAACGAGCACTGAAGAGAAACCGAACTACGAGATACTTGCCGCACAGCTTGATGAAATAAAAGCTGACATTAAACGAAAAGTGGGCGCTGAAGATGCTGCCTACATTCGACGTATCATTTTTATTCAGCGTATTTGTGAATGGAGTGGCCGTATATTATTAATGCTGGGTTTCTTACAGCCTCTGCTTTGGGTTGCCGGCGTATTAAGCCTAGCGACGGCTAAAATACTCGACAATATGGAAATTGGCCATAACGTGATGCACGGTCAGTACGATTGGATGAACGATAAACATATCAATTCAAAAGGCTATGAGTGGGATATTGCCTGCGATGGCGCAAGTTGGAATCGCGTTCATAATTACGAGCATCACACCTATACCAACATTATTGGTAAAGACAGAGACTTTGGCTACGGTTTGCTTCGCTTGTCTAATGATTTTAGATGGCGTGTAAAAAACTTATGGCAGTTCGCAACTTATATCGTACTTAGCGTTTTGTTTCAGTGGGGTGTGTCGTATCACGAAATGGCCGCTGAGCGGGTCTTTTTTGGAAAAAAGAAGGACAACCGTAAGAACCAAGTTACCCATAATGAACTTAAGAAACGCTTTTTCAGCAAAGGGGCGCGTCAATTAGTAAAAGACTATGTGCTATTTCCTCTGATAGCTGGCCCCCTATTTTTATGGGTACTTGCAGGCAACCTTGTTGCTAACTTACTGCGCAATTTGTGGACGTCGACCATCATCTTCTGTGGTCATTTCACTGGCGATGTAGAAACCTTCAAAGAAGAGGATTGCAAAAATGAGACTCGCGGTCAGTGGTACTATCGTCAGGCCCTGGGATCATCGAACATCAAGGGCGGTAACCTGTTTCACGTACTGACTGGGCATTTAAGCTTTCAAATTGAGCACCACCTGTTTCCAGATATCCCAGCAAGACGCTACCGAGAGATGGCGCCCAAGGTAAAAGCCGTATTCGAAGAACACGGCATGCACTACAACACTGGCGGCTTTTTAAAACAATACGCCAGCGTGTTAAAACGCATTATTCGCTACTCTTTCCCTTAACCAGTTGAAACCCTAACCAGCCGGCCATGGCGCTTGCGCTGGTTAGGCACGTGCCCCACGCCCAATCAATCAACATGATAAACAAAGTAAAACCTTCAATTATGCTGTACGCCGTTAAATTGTAGGCGCCATAACTGGCCAACCCTAGAAGCGCGCCATCAATACCCGCGTAAAGCAGCGATTTGTCTCTGTTAGCTACCACAGCAAGTACAAACACCACGCATCCATACATTAAGTAAAACACTACCCAAGGCCACGTGATGAACTGGCTTCTAAGCAGCGGTTCCATTTCACTTTGATACCAGCCATCCGCAATAACGCCAAGCCACATGAAGTCGAGCACGCCAAAGCACACAAAGATTGCCAGTAACGACGCGACGATGTTTTTCGCAAAACGAATGATGTTGGAAAGCATGAAACCTATCCCTGTAAATGAGCAAATTGCCAATGTAAGTTATTTAAAATATGGATACGCGAGTGTTGCACAATTAGCGCATTGCCGATGGCGCGCGCTTCATTTAACGCTCGCTTAATCAACACACAGGGTATGCTCCACCACACCATTAGACACATAAGCTCTGCAGCCAAATAGGTCGGTAGTTTCTAAACACACCCCACTGGCTTTTTGCCCAGCTTCCATCTTATTGTTTTCCGTGACACAAGCCACTTCGCACTCGCTGCTGTCATTACACGCATTGCCAGCATCGTTCGCGGGAAGCACACAAGCATGCGCCTGCTGTCGGCCTACTTTCTTCCAGTTACCACCGTGTTTATCGCACACTTTTTCAGACTCAATGGAATAGGCCTGCTGCACCAAAGGCAATGAGGTATCAACAACTTGCTCTAATCTTTCGACGTCTTCAACACTCGCGATTGGCTCATCAATAGGTTCTGGGGGCTGAGCGCCACAAGCAGACAAGGCTGCACACACGCCTGCTATTAACCAGATCCTAAAACGCTTCTGTGCTCTACTGCTTGCTTGTTTCATTTTTTCTCTTAATTTATTTTACTTTTTAAACCACTACTATTTAAAAGCCAAACTATTTAAGCCCCACATTACTTAAGACCTAATTTATTTAAGACCGCTGCTACTTATGACAACCGCTATTAGATAAGTTCTTATTTTGTCGATAAATCCTTATTTGCTTGTTGCGCTATGCCTAATAAATTATCAAACCTATGAAATTTTAGTGCTACCTCGACGGGTCTCTACATACACTTCGCAAAACTAGCAGTATTTACGGACGCTTTATGACACTAAACCAAACCGAAAACATGGTCACCGCATTGCTCACTTTTAGCTTCGCAGTTCTTGGCCTAACATTTTTATTGGGTGCAAACCCCAATGCACTTATCGCTACATTTAATTTCTACTCGTTAGACTCTGTGTTGAGCGAGAGTGCCCTTGGTGCTTTTTCTGGTATCGCGTTGCTGTTGCTACCGTTAATGACCATGGCAGCACGTTTTAACCTTGTTTCAGCAAAAGCAGTAACACTATATGCCACTTTTGTAACGGCCATTCCATTGCTGACGTTATTATCACCAACGAGATGGATGGCCGATTTAGGGGGCTTCCCGATTATTGGCAGCGGTCAAGGCATCATTAAGTACTTCGCAGTATTACCGCTTTTCCTATTCTTGTTTTATCGCGAAAAATTTTCACACAAGCAACTGACATACCTTAACTTTGCTCCTGTAACCATGGTCTTATTATGGATAGGAGGCATGAAGTTTTTCGAGTTTGAAGCTAATGCGATTGTGGGGCTAGTTGAAACATCACCGTTTATGTCGTGGCTATATGCTGTGTTTAGCGTACAGGGTGCATCGAATGTAATTGGTGGGTTTGATGTCCTCTTTGCACTGCTATTGGGTGCGGGCATCTTTACTAAGAACAAGCCGATGATCATTGCGAGCGGACTGGCTTGTTTATCGGCTTTTCTAATGACACAAACGTTTTTGTTTACTGTACCGGATACCTTTAACAGCACGACTATCGTCAATCGCCTAGGTCAGTTCGTTATTAAAGACCTTTGGTTTGTCGCTAATCTTGCTGTGGTGGCTTACTTTACGCTGTTCGAGGCAGTTTCACGAGAACGCGAAGAAGCGCAGTTGGGTCAATCGCCACAGTAAAGCTTTACGGCAAAGTCAGGTTAAAGATGTTGTAGTAATTAACCACTACCTCACTTATCGTTTATTCGAAAATGGTCACTTGATTGCGGCCATTTTCTTTTGCAGTATAAAGTGCTTGGTCGGCATGGGTTAACATTCTGTCGTGATCTCTCGCGCCATTTGCACTTGCTACACCAATACTGATTGTGACTTTCAGCGTTTGCGCTATAAAACTGAAATCATGTGCTGCCACGATTTTTCGAACATGATCCATAGCTACCCTTGCATTTATCAAGTCATATTCGGGTAACAACACAGTAAACTCTTCGCCGCCCCACCTTGCACATTTAGCATAATGCGGAACTTCGCGATTTAATATACGGGCCACCTCAGTAATGACTTTATCTCCTACTAAGTGAGAGTACTGATCATTTACCTGTTTAAAATGGTCGATATCGATAACGGCAAGACATAGAGGAGTTTGTTTCGCTTTAGCCTCTTCAAAATATTGTACAAGCCAGCGGTCGAATGCTCGTCTATTTGCAATACCCGTTAGATCATCATGAGTTGCTTGGAACTCGAACCGCTTGGTTTGTAATTCTAGTGATCTGGTTTGTTCATCGACCCTTTGTTTTAAAATCATTTCTGATTTTTTCAAGTGATGAAAACGTACTTTATAAAGTGCATAGATAACAAAACAGAAGAAAAGAAAAACCGAGAATTTAAAAGCAAATGTCTGATAAATGCTGGGGAGCACGCGAATAGAAAATGGTGACGTAATCTCTTGCCAGGGACCACCAATATAACGAGCACGTACTTTAAACTGATAACGACCAGGTGCTAAATTAGTGTATTCAGTCATTCTAAATTGATGACGGTTAACCCAATCTTGGTCATATCCTACTAACATAGCCTGATACTCTATACGCGAAGGCATAGCGAATCCCAACCCTGCATACTGAAACGCAACTCGCGTGGTTAACGGCGTTACGTCTACTTCCCTTTTATCCGTATCAAATTGCTGGTCAGCACCGTCCAGTAGTACCGCCTCTATACTTACCGGAATAGGGAATTCACTCAACATGGCAAGGTTTGCAGGCGTTACTGTGGCGAGCCCTTTCGCAGTAGGAAGCCAAACATTTCCGTCTACATCGACAAACTGAGATGGCTGTGACCCACCATTGATTTGAATACTCGCCAGGCCATTTTCTTCTTTAAAATGCTCAAATTCCAATAAAGCACTTGGATGTGTCAGACACTCCTTAAGACTTGATAGTGAAGTGAGAATGACCCCTTGGTTTGAACTTAGCCATACACCGCTGTTGTGATCTATACCGATTGAAAACAGTTTATCTACGGGAAGCCCCTGCGACTTTTCGATTACACTAAGTGCCTTTGTAGCATTGTCAAAATACGCAAGGCCTCGATCGGTTGTAATCCAAGTTCCCTTTTCAACGACGCTAAAACTGAACGCGTGCTGCGCATCTGAATGTTCAGGAAACGAAACTGCGTGCACAATACCCTGTTGGATATAGGCGAGCCCTATCCCTGTAGCAATCCAGATTCGTCCTTCACGATCTTCTGCCAAGCCCATCGAAAAATGGGCAGGTAGCCCATTTTGTTCATTGAAATGGCTTAGCTTTCCATCTGGCGTTTGTTGAACTACACCTTGCGCCGTGGCATACCAAACACTGTTATCACTCGCTAAAAGAATGGCTCTTACTTCATTGCTCGGTAACCCTAATTGTCTATTGAGGTAAGGAGTAAGTTGGTCATTTTCATATCGCAGCACACCTTTTGTATAGGTGCCAACTAACGTTACCTCTTCAGTTACCGCTGCCAAACTGAGTACAGAAAAAGCTTCACCCGTAGTGAGCGATGCGCTGGAAAACGCATCATTGGAAAATATATCTAATCCAGCACTTCCACCTGCTAAAAGTTTGCCATCAGACGTTTGCAAAACAGTTCGCAAAAAGTCTCCACTCATTCCTTGGCTTTGCGTGAATGTGGTAAATAGTGCACGACGCAGCCTAAACAAACCACCATTAGTGCCAATCCAGATATTTTTTTCCAAATCTTCAAGCAGTGAAAAAACACGGTTATTGGGAAGACCTGCTGTTGCATCCAGTTTTTCTAGGCCTAAGTCACTTAGACGATAAAGGCCATGATTGATGGTGCCTACCCAAACGCTATTTTGATGATCAAGCAAAATACTACTAATTGATTTGTCGGCAAGTGAGCTGTGAAGTAGCGCGAAGGTTCCGTTTCTTTGCTGCCAAACACCGTGTTCCGTGCCAACTAAAACACGTTTTTTGCTATCAAGAGCGAGAGTAAATGATGGACCAGATAGTATGTTGTGGCCGGGTACAGCTAGCTGAAATTTATCGTTTATGTATTTGAATAAGCCTTGATTTGTTGCAAACCAGATTACTCCAAATCCGTCTTCGATTATGCGGTAAGCACTCGAATTTACAATGTATTCTTTTTGCGTGCCGTCAGGCGTTCTCATTGCAATCCCCGTGTCTTCCAGCGCAAACCACAACACGTTATTACTGTCTCTGAACGCATGATTAACCATTGCAGGCAGGGGCGCTTGAGCATGCCACTGCTCTGCAATAAGCGACGTTACACCGCCTCGGTTTCCTGCCACCAGTAGCTCGTCGCGGGGCTTGTTGTAATACAAGCTTCGAATGCCGGAGTCTGGTAATCCTGTTTGCGCGCCGCGGGTAAATACAGTGAACTGCTGACCATTAAACCGAGCTACACCTTCCCAAGTACCCGCCCATAGATACCCATTGGACGTTTGTGCTAATGCGTGAATACTATTGTGAGGAAGCCCGTCTTTCGTTCCCCACGATTGAGGGAAATACCGGTTGAGCGGCATGAGCTGAGAAGACTCTACCGAAAAGCCATCTATGGGTATCACCCACAGCAAACACATCACAAAAGTGAGAGACACAAACTTCAATGGCTTCTCGGTACGTTATTAGATAGACGGTGTAATAATACCTCTATCTATTAACTAACACAAAAATTGTGGTTTTTAGTTATCTTCGGTCAACGACAAGCTAATCCAGACTAACCTATGATCTGAGCTGGCAGCACGGTCTCTAACTAATCGATACAGGTCACTTGTTTTAGCTGGCCAAAAAACGCCTGCATCATGTACATCGAATCCATATCGAGATGGCAAAACATAGTCAGCTCTGGCTCCCCAATAGGCAGTAAAGCGGTTACTAAACTCTGCACCTGACGCGCCTGCACCGCCTGCGCTTGTTGGAATGACGTCATTATTAATTAACGGGTGCTCGGTCAACTGTTCAATAACACCCTCGCGATGTTTATCTCCAATATCCGCCGCGTTAAAATCACCAACAAGTACAAAACGCGCGTTCTCTGACAGGCTGACTTTCTCGCCATTATCATCGTAAATGTAGGCCCCTTTATCCGGAGAAAGATAATCTGCCATAAGCCTAATTTCGTCAAAGTTGCGCTTGCCGTTGCGATCCTCGCTTCCATCGAAATTAGGTGGTGTTGGATGCATAGCAAGTATGTGTACGGTTTTACCCGCTACTTTCACCGGCACATCCCAGTGAGACTTAGAACTCAACCTTAGCGCGGCCCACTCTTCTACGTCGTACCATGGCTTGCCCTTATCAGTACTTCCGCTCTCATCGGGAATAATAGGAACCTGTGGATGAGGCATGTGATGCCATTTAAACGTCTGAAAGGTGCGAATACCATCAACATCAATAGGGTATTTTGACAAAAGCGCCATGCCATATTGCCCGGGATAAAGCCCAAAGCCGTATGCATCGCCACCAAAACCTTCTGCTTTGCCATTATTGTCTAAGTCGAAGGTGGTGGGCTCGCCCGTGTTTACTGGCGCTACGTACGTGTAAGGGTAGTCAACCGGTTCAAGCCCTTGCTGAGAAACGTTCAGGTAGTTTTCCATAAAAGCCTCTATGCCTATACGTTTATCTGCAATGTAATCAAACTCATTCAGCAATAAAATATCAGGGTTAACACGCTGAATAATTTCAGCAATATTTTTAACTTGAGGGTACTCACCTGTAGACAGAACATGCTGAAGTACTTTGTCGCTCGGCTTCATGCCTAAGGCTTTGTAGTTAGTCGCCTCCATGCTTACATTAAATGTAGCAACTTTTAGCATTTGCTCTTCTTTCGAATAAGCCAACGTAGATACCCATAACGCGGGTATAAGAGGTGTGGCAAAGAAAAGCGCCCTAATTTTCATGTTGTTACCTTTTAATAAAGTCGTTTGCTAACGATACCAATATAGATGAGGATTCTGAACTTTTTTGTACTGAAGAATAGCTAGGGTCTGTTTAGCGTTAGGTGCAATAAACCTTACCTAAAGTTACCTTCCTTTCGGCTATTTTTTGCCCTTGTCTTCACAACCTTGAGTTAGCTTTAATCTCTTAAACTCTCGCGCTAGCATCATTTTAAAAAATTATTTTACCATTAAAACTATTAATGCAATGAAATTGCACAAAAACAACCATACAGTGGATTAATAGAATCAATTGCTCGTATTGTACTGATATTCTTTTTCTAACGTTTAGAGAGTACAGCTCCCCTGAACTTTAACTGCAGCGCGTATTTTTAAGGGGTGAGCAAGAATTTAATAGAAAGAGAGATGTGTTATGAAAAGCTGGGTTTCAAAAGCGATTAATACCATCAATGCAGATTATCAGCGCTCTGCAGACACCCATTTGATAAAACTTGAGCAAATAGCATTTCAAGGCATCGACATCTATCTTAAAGATGAAAGCACCCACCCTACGGGCAGCTTAAAACACCGCTTGGCCCGCTCCCTTTTTCTGTACGCCCTGTGTAATGGAAAAATTGTAGAGGGAACGACTGTGGTAGAGGCATCTTCAGGCAGCACGGCCGTGTCTGAAGCTTACTTTGCTAAAATGATTGGCGTGCCGTTTGTTGCGGTTATGCCTAAGTCTACCGCCCAGAGTAAAATAGCGCTTATTGAACGCTACGGTGGTCAGTGTCATTTCGTCGACTGCCCTACACAAATGCACTGCGAAGCCACTAAGGTAGCGAAAGAACTTAACGGCTATTTTATGGATCAGTTCCTTTACGCAGAACGCGCAACAGACTGGCGCGGCAATAATAATATTGCTGAAAGTATTTTTGAGCAGATGAAAGCCGAGCCCCACCCGGTACCACACACCGTGGTTATGAGTGCAGGAACAGGCGGAACATCAGCTACTATAGGCCGCTACATACGTTACAAAGGCCTCTCTTCCAAACTCGTTGTAGTAGACCCAGAATTCAGTGTGTTTTTTGATAGCTTCAAAAATAGGGATCATACACTTACCGCTACCCGCGGAAGCCGCATAGAGGGGATTGGACGCCCTAAAGTGGAAGCTTCTTTTCAGCACGACGTTATAGACGACATGATTGCGGTTCCCGATGCGGCCAGTATTGCTACTATGCATTGGTTAAACAGTACCATGGGAATAAAAGCCGGCCCCTCTACCGGTACCAACTTATGGGGCGCGCTAAGTATTGCCGAACGAATGAAGCAACAGGGTGAAACGGGGTCAATAGTTACGCTTATGTGTGACAGCGGGGAAAGGTATGGCGACACTTATTACAATGCACAGTGGGTACTAAACAATATTGGTTGTACAAGTGTATTTACTGACAAACTAGAAAGTATCGAAAGCTGAATTAAAACTAACTCAGCTGGGTTTACACTATAAGCTGCTACTTAAAGTGCTGGCACGCTATATGTCGCGCAGCTCTTTATTCAAATCACCTATCACTATACATTGGCGTTAGATTTGTAATAAAAAAGCTCACGAAGCCATGATGAAAATAAAGATGAAAATAAAGAACTTTATTCGCAGCAGTGTTGCGTTAACTGCAATAATCGCTACCCACAACGCCTTCGCTGCTAGTACGCCAACTGCGGAAGCCGTTGACCCCAGCAGTACCAATACAGTTACAAGTTACTCCACAGGTACTTCTAACAACAACTACGAAAGCGTTTTTGCCAATCTTGCACTTCACTGCATTCATCAAGAGTTTCCAAATGTAGTAAAACACATGATGAATAGTGCCGACGACGTTAAGGCGCCTAATAAACTGTACCCGGCCTTTTATGGTTGTTTAGACTGGCATTCGTCGGTCCATGGTCATTGGCTTCTAGTTAGGATGTTAAACACAGCGAAAGACGCGGTGAATAGAGATGAGATCATTGAAAAGCTAAATATCAGCTTTACGACAGAAAACATTCGAGGTGAATTGGCAAGCCTTAACCGTGAAAATAATGCGTCGTTCGAGCGCCCCTATGGCCTCGCTTGGTTTTTACAATTAACCGCGGAACTGCGTCAATCATCAATTCCAGAAGCAAAGGTATGGCTAAACACGCTACTACCACTTGAGGAAGAAATTGTGGCAAGAGTAAGCGCATGGTTACCTAAATTGGCTTACCCTATTCGAACGGGTGAACACAGCCAAACCGCCTTTGCTTTTGGACTAATGTTAGACTGGGCGAAGGTAGCAGATAACGAGGACTTTGAAGCCCTGCTTACATCTAGAGTAAAAGAGTATTACCAGGCTGATAAGCAATGCCCCCTAGCCTACGAACCCTCAGGGCAGGATTTCCTATCACCGTGTTTGGCCGAAGCTGACCTAATGCGCCGAGTAATGGCTAAAAAAGACTACAGCCAATGGCTTTCAGCATTTTTTCCAGACCTAACCGCTGGAACTTCAAGTTGGCTAGCACCTGCGACTGTTACAGACAAAACGGATGGTAAACTCGCTCACCTAGACGGGCTGAATATCAGCCGTGCGTGGATGATTGAAGGCATTATAAGTGCTTTGCCAGATAATGATGCACGCTTACCAGTACTGGAGAAAACGCTAGCAGCACATCGTGAAGCAGGATTAAACGCTGTGTTTGGTGATATGCACTATATGGGAAGCCACTGGCTTGGTAGCTTTGCCAGCTACTTAGAAACAGAGCGCGGCATAAAATAGCTCAAACATACTCTAGGAAATACATTAAGGAAGCCGCTCTCGATTAAGCGGCTTTTTTCGCCACGGTCAACAATTTAAAATAGAGGCGTCGAAACATAATACCTTAATCGATGTTGCCTGCTCTCGATTCATCTGTACTTGAGAGCTTTGTAAGCTTTTGAAGAATTGCGAGTAAAAGTAGGTTTTGAAACTCAGGCTCTGTTAAGAGCGAGAACCCTTCTTTTGAAATGATACTCTCAAAGAGAGAAATAATATTTATTGCCGCAAGAAACCAAAATGCTACGTGGCTGTAATTTTTCTTGTCCATGGTTATTTGCCTTGTCTATGCTTAAATAAAACTAAAGAAGCAGGCCTAAGCCTGCTCATTTAATATTAAGGAATTTCGGGCTCGTTCGCACCATCGTAGAAGCCATTGCCAAGTCCTCGACCGAAATCATAGGCAAGATCTACAAACGTCATGTAGGTCAATACGTGTTGCCAATAACCGCCGCTACATTGATTCAGTTCTTCTTGATTTAAATCTTCCATAAAATAATTCCTTAAGGTAGTACGAATTCAGCGACATCGTCTAACCAACGGTTCGACACCATTACATGGCTATAAAAATAGCCACCTGCATAGCCAGCACCGTAACCGATACTATACATAATATCGCCAACTACTCCTGCTCCGGCGACTTCATTGAGTTCGTTAACATTGAGTTCTTCCATAATAAAGCTCCTTTTTCAATTAAAGTGATGTGCCAATGCACTTAGCTAGACTATGACATGAAAGTATTATTGACGACTGGCCATGGGTTGGGTTTTACGCTGTTTTTTTTGACTAAAACTTATTTTCTAAGGTAGGCAATGAAGGGGCTTGATGGCGCTACCTGTTCCTCGTGTTGATTATTGCCACCTCAACCGGAACAATTTTAAAAGCATATTTGTTTAGGATGGATTCGAAATCTGCGTGATAGATTAGCTAGCTAGAGCTCCGACGGCTTACTCTAGCTACCCTAATCATATGTCTCACGCCAGTTTAACTGCCAACTCAGCGGTCTCTTTACCCAAATTCTTAAGCTGCTTTATCGTTTTTTCATCGGTAATTACGCCGTCTTCCATGAGCGTATTTACCTTTGAGATAGCTTTTTGATTTGGCAGCACCATAGTTCCTAGGTTTTCAAGCAACATTCTAAGTACCACCAGCACGCGCATGCCGCCTAATCCACCGGCCGACGCGGCCATGATGCCCGCCACTTTACCGCGATAGGCTTGCAGGGGCTTTTCGCCTTCGCCCATGCGTGACGCCCAATCAATCGCATTTTTAAGCAGTGCCGGGTAGCTAGAGTTGTATTCTGGAGAAGCAATAAGAAAACCATCATGACTCATAAGTAGTTCTTTAAATGCTTGGGCCTTTTCAGGCATGCCAAACTCTGCTTCGTCGTCCTCATTAAAAATTGGCATCTGATAATCAGCCAAATCAATCACGGTTACTTCTGCGCCAGCGTCACGTGCGCCTTCAGCGGCTACGTTTACTATAGCGTGGTTGAATGAACCTTTACGGGTACTGCCTGCAAAGGCAAGGATCTTAGTCATACGGGTTTCCTGTCGTTTTTATTTGTCTAACTTATAAGAATCTATCGTCTTATCGGTTTTGATAAAAATGTAAGCATTAAAGTTTTCACCGGCAAGCTGTGTGTTTATACGTTCGTGTTAAGCATAAAAAAGGCTGACACTTCATCAATGTCAGCCTTTTTCAATATCAATAAGTACGTTGTACCGTGAGCACTACATTTTTTCTAGTGTTTCAATACCGAGTAAGGTTAATCCTTTCTCTAGCGTTTTGGCAACCAAAGCTGACAGCGCTAGACGGCTATCGCGTACTTGTGGCTCTATACCCTCTTTCAGCATTGGGCACGCTTCATAGAATGTCATGAATGCTGACGCTACATCGTAAAGGTACGTACACAACACGTGAGGCGTCGCTTCGCGCGATACCATACCAATCACTTCTTCAAACTGCATAAGCAATACGGCTAGTGCGTGCTCTTGTTTCTCAACAAGCTTGATATCTACCGGCATAGTAGCCATATCAACACCCGCTTTTCTAAACAAACTCTTCACACGGGTGTAGGCGTATTGAAGATAAGGCGCGGTGTTACCTTCAAAGCTTAGCATGGAGTCCCAGTTAAACATGTAATCAGTCGTGCGGTTTTTAGATAGGTCGGCGTATTTCACAGCGCCAATACCCACCTTACGAGCAACTTCTTTAAGCTCGTCTTCGCTTAAATCGTTGTCGCGCTCAGCAATGAGTTTACCCGCACGCTCAACGGCTTCATCAAGCAATTCAACCAGTTTAACCGTGCCGCCAGTACGCGTTTTAAATGGCTTACCGTCACTGCCTAGCATCATACCAAACGGACAATGCTCGTAAGTTTGCTCTTCTTTCATGAAGCCTGCTTTACGGCCCACAATTTCAGTTTGCTTGAAGTGCAGCGCTTGACGCGCGTCAGTGAGAATAAGCGTACGGTCAGCGTTTAACTTGCCGCTGCGATAGCGCATTGCCGCAAGGTCCGTCGTTGCGTATAAATAGCCGCCGCCAGACTTTTGAACGATGTAAACCGCAGGATTACCTTCTTTATCAGCAAGCTCAGGTATAAACACCACCTGCGCACCTTGGTCTTCTACTGCAAGGCCTTTCGTTTTAAGGTCGCTGATTACGTTGGCCAAGTCGTCATTGTAAGCCGACTCACCCATAATATCTTTACGGGTAAGGCTTACGTTTAGCTTGTCGTACACTTCTTCAGAGTGAGTAATAGACACGTCAATGAACTTTTCCCACAGCGCCAGACATTGAGCATCGCCACCTTGTAGCTTAACTACGTATTCACGGGCGCGGTCGGCAAAACCTTCTTCTTCGTCAAAGCGTACTTTGGCTTCGCGGTAAAAGTCTTCAAGATCAGAGAGCGCTGTTTCAGCCACTTCTTCTTGCAACTTATCAGAAAGGTGCGCAAGCAACATGCCGAACTGTGTACCCCAGTCCCCCATGTGGTTTTGACGAATCACATTGTGACCCAAGAACTCGAGTACCTTAACTACTGCGTCGCCAATAATGGTGGTACGCAAGTGACCTACGTGCATTTCTTTCGCTAAGTTAGGCGATGAGTAATCTACTACAATGTTTTGCTCAGGCGACTTTGCGATGCCTAATCGAGGGTCGGTTAACGATAATTCGCACTGGTTAGCCAACCATGTGTCGTTTAAATGAACGTTGATAAAGCCAGGGCCCGCCACTTCTAGCTTGCTGGCAATATCGTCGAGCTTTACTGTCTCAACGATTTTTTCTGCGATATCACGAGGCTTTTGCTTAAGCTGCTTAGCCAGCGCCATGGCGCCATTAAACTGATATTCACCAAACTCTGGTCGAGCACTGCGCGAAACTGGCACCGGCGCATTTTCTACGCCCATCTCTTGTAGAGCTTCAGTGAAACGGTTAACTAATAGTGCATGTATATTCATAATATATTGTGTCTTTGTTTAATCTTTATTAGCTTAATTTTCGCGCGTGTTCTTGAACTGAATATCAGGGTAGCGCTCTTGCGCTAGCTGTAAATTCACCATAGTAGGTGCGATGTACGTCAAGTTATCGCCGCCATCTAGTGCAAGGTTTTGCTCACCTTTACGGCGGAATTCATCAAGCTTCTTCTCATTGTCAGAGTAAACCCAGCGGGCAGTGCTCACGTTAATATGCTCATAAAGCGCGTCTACGTTATATTCGGCTTTCAAGCGAGCGACAACTACGTCAAACTGAAGCACACCTACTGCGCCAACAATCAAATCGTTGTTGGCAAGCGGTCTAAACACCTGCACCGCCCCTTCCTCAGAAAGCTGGATCAGCCCTTTCAGCAGTTGCTTTTGCTTAAGCGGATCTTTCAAGCGGATGCGTTTAAATAGCTCAGGCGCAAAGTTTGGAATACCCGTAAAGCGGTAGTTATCGCCTGACGTGAAGGTGTCCCCTATGCGAATGGTTCCGTGGTTGTGCAAGCCGATGATATCGCCGGCATAGGCTTCTTCTAGCAATGAACGGTCACCAGCCAAGAAGGTCAATGCATCCGAAATACGCACATCTTTACCTAAACGGCTGTTGCGCATTTTCATGCCTTTTTCGTACTTGCCCGACACAATACGACAGAATGCGATGCGGTCACGGTGTTTCGGGTCCATGTTGGCCTGAATCTTAAATACAAAGCCACTGAACTTACCGTCGGTACTTTCGATAGTCCCTTCTTCGGTTTCGCGGCCAAGTGGCGCAGGTGCCCACTCAACCAAACCGTCAAGCATATGATCAACACCGAAGTTACCTAATGCTGTACCGAAAAATACTGGCGTTAACTGGCCTTCCAAGAAAAGCTCTTGTTCAAATTCGTTAGATGCACCGCGTACAAGCTCAAGCTCGTCACGCAAGGTTTCAGCGAGGTCACTTCCTACTGCAGTATCTAACTCAGGGTTATCTAACCCTTTGATGATGCGCACATCTTGGATAGTGTGACCCTGGCCGCTTTGATACAAAATAGTTTCGTCGCGGTGAAGGTGATACACACCTTTAAAGCTCTTACCACAGCCAATTGGCCACGTGATTGGTGCACACAGAATATCAAGCTCGGTTTCTACTTCATCAAGTAGTTCCATGGGGTCGCGAATATCGCGGTCAAGCTTGTTCATGAAAGTCACAATCGGCGTATCGCGCAGACGGGTAACTTCCATTAGCTTTCGGGTTCTGTCTTCTACACCTTTTGCGGCGTCGATAACCATAAGGCATGAGTCCACCGCCGTCAGTGTACGATAGGTATCTTCAGAGAAGTCTTCGTGCCCTGGGGTATCCAGCAGGTTAACTAAGTGATCGCTATATGGAAACTGCATGACCGAGGTGGTTACCGAGATACCACGCTCTTTTTCCATTTCCATCCAGTCAGATTTAGCATGCTGACCTGACTTTTTACCTTTTACGGTACCGGCAGTTTGCAGGGCGCGTCCGAATAACAATACTTTTTCGGTAATCGTGGTTTTACCCGCATCCGGGTGCGATATGATAGCAAAAGTCCTTCGCTTATTGATTTCATTGATAAAATTGGCATCTGCCATGTGTCAATATTCCCGTTTTGTACAAAAGTTTGTACAAAAAATAAAGTTAACTCTAAGCCCTGATTTTCAAGTAGTCTGCCAAGGCCTACAGCCAGCAAAACCTCCCATCAAAGCATTGATAAATTTGAGCGTCATTCTAGCAAAATGACTAAGCGCTATAAATCATACACCCAGTACTTCTTTCAGCTTTTCTAACGCCTGCTTATGTTTTTCATCTGGCATTTTAGCCAGATTGATTTGTTTCCACTTAATGGCCGGAAGCTCACTAACTTCACTCAATTCAAGTAGCGACCAGTCTGGCTCACGGTTTTTAAACGACAGTAAAAATGCTTTTTCACTATCGGTTAGCCCTTGATGAATAAGCTCTACCAAGTGCTCTCTAACGGCCTCAAGCTCTTCTAGGGGCACGTCTGTTTCAGCCATATTTGCAAATTCACCTGCATAAGTGGCCGATATATCTTTATATTGCGGCCTGAGCAATTCGGCCATTGGCCGATTATGACTTGAGAGATACACAAGCAAAGCTTTGCGTATCTCATCTGTAAGGCCTTCATTTTCCAAGAGCCATTTCACATCAAATAAGTCTCTTGGGTGCTGCCTATCCAATGCTGCACAAATTTTGCCAGCATATAGGTCAGCCAACGCAACTACAGGCACTTCAGCGTAACCAAATTCATCTTCTACAGCTGCGCATACTTCCATTAGCTGCGGCTCATACACTGTGCCTCGTAGCACTGGCGACAGCTCCACCTTAATCTGTACGCCATTACGAGCAACAACCAGTCTTAAGGCATCGCGCTTTGACTTATAGGCCTCGGTTAGCTCAATATCACTAAACGCTGTCTTCAAATCTGCGCTCATGCCATCTAATGCCTCACCGATTTCCTGCAATGCCTCTTCGCGACCTGTCATTGGCAGATAGACCAGATCAATATCAACCGACAATCGCGGAAAGTCTCTGACAAAGAGATTGATTGCCGTGCCACCTTTAAGCGCAAAACATTCCTGTTTAGCGACAAAAGGCAAAACCTGCATCAAGAGTTGTACCTGCTTGTAGTAAATACTGCTTCTATCCATCCAAAAGCCTTTCGCCATCCGTTGCCATGTGAGATGGAACAGTGATTAAAAAATCGTTATCCAATTTGCCACCTTTTGCCACAACACGTTTGCCCGAGCCTAAGTCATAGTCTTTGACATTAAGCTTACTGAACCACGAATAGGCTTGGCGCTTTGCCAACCAGAAAAATAACCGTTTGACCTTCACGCTCTTGCAGATTTGTAAAAGCTCATCTAGCTTTCTGGGAGATAAGTTCACTAAGCCCTGCATTAGCTCGTCGGCATGCTCAAAGGTCACACCATCTGGCAAATCCATCAATAACTCAAATATGGCTTTTTCAGGGCATGAGAAATACACTGGCGGCAATTCAGCCTCCCACTCATGTTCCTTGATGAACGCTTTATTCGTCGTTAAGCTTTCAGGCCATAGTTTGCTTGTGCTGTGCCCTTCAAACTCTACGGGTAATGATAGCCGCGCTAACCACGTTGGTAACCTGCCTGCCGAATAAAGGTGGATATGCGGATTGCTGCCCATTGACAAATATTGCGACAAGCCAGATAAAGAAAGCGCAGATAACCCGCCAACCACTATAGGAGGTAGTTTAGAGCCTTCGGTTTTTTCCATCCTCTGCATCGAAGCCACAACACCTTCCCAACTCAAAGATCGGGAATACTGGCTGTAAACACCTGTAGCTAATAGCAATAACGTGTCAGTTTTGACCGCATTATCCAGTGCATGAGAACTTAAGCCCTGCTCTGCTAACCACTTTTTAGTAGCCAGCATGCCATAGGGTAAAAGCGTCTTAAGTGACTGTTTATAAGCACCTTTCGCTACATCTTCCTGTGAAGTAGTGCCCTTATCCAAGCGCAAAAACCTTTCTATAGTTTATCATTTACCAATTTCGCGGCGAATAGCGCCGTGAAATCCAACTTATATAAACTAACACACTAAGCGCCAGTTTACTACCTTAGAGTTTCACGGCGCTAAACGCCGTAAATATGAAAACTTTTAAACCAGCATAGTTTAAAACAAGGGCGCTATCGGTACAATAAGTACCAATAGCCAGCATTATTTAAACCTTTTTGGCTCAGCTTGACGGCTTGGCGGCAAGACAAGTGAAGAATGAGCGATTAAGGCCACATGGCCGCTGAGCCCAAAAAGCGCTTTTGAAAACAAGCCCCTGCCTAATAAGGTAAGGGCTCCTCTTCTGGGCTGCTGGCTAGCATGTTGTTAATTTGCTCTTGAATGTTATCGATGTCCTGCGTGGCATCTATCCAAACACCATGCAATATGCCGTTGTTGTATGCGGCTAAGTCTGCAACATAAATTCTAATTTCTTCGCTCATTGTTTTGGACCTTTAAGGTTAAAAATTCATTCCCTTTTGAGGTTGAAAATCCCAAGAAAAGAAGCGAGCTTGCAAGCGAAGATCACATGTTTTGATGCAATCCAGATAGGGGGAACCAGCCGTCCTGCACAAGCCTGAACCTGAGAAGGCGCGGAAGGTCGGGGGATGTCTCGGTGAATCCTTAATGTCCAACCTATGAACACTTGCCAGGCTTAAAAAGAGAACTCAGCCCCAAACTGACATTGACGCTATTGCCTCCCCCACGTTAGTACATATTCCTTGCGTAGGTCATCAGCGCATATTACTGCTACCCGAATCTGATATTCATTTTGCTTACAGCGATGTGGCGGGCGTACATGTTAGATCGCTAGAACAACAAGCAGACACGCAGCTCACATTGAAAACCTTAGAAGAGAGAACCGCGCTTGTTCGATGTCACCGGCAATACTTGGTGAGGTTATCATGCGTTGGGGAAATTAAACTCTTGGATAATGGCCTTGCTACGCTTCTAATGAAGACGGGAGATTCAGTTCCCGTGAGCCGTCGATATCTCAAAAAGCTAAAGTCGTTATTAACGCTTTAATCACTCCACAAAGGCTGCATTAACTTAAAAAGGACTGAGAGAGTATGCCTGATTTTCGGGCACCGTAAGGCAAATTTCCCCATTTTCCTGCTCAATGGAGAGCCTTCCCCCCGTTCAATTCACGCTCAGCTTACAAAATCTCTTTCTCATCTCAATGCCATTTACTTAGCATGCTAAACAAATAAAATAGTTAGCATGCTAAGTAAATAAACGGTTTTTACATGTCATTTTCAGAACCTATGCCACTTCAACTTATTGCGCTTTTTGCCCGCACTGCGCAAAAGTGCAGAAGAACTGTCACTGAATCGGTCGCTCATCTCGACCTTACAGAGTCTAGATGGCGCGTAATGATTCATATGTCGTTACTTGGTGAGGGCTGTACGCAACAGATGGTGGCTGAAAGCTTGGAAATAGAAATGCCTAGCTTAACTCGCACGATTAAACAGCTCGAAACTACCGGGTTAATCAAACGCATTACAGATACTAACGACAAACGAAGTCGCTTACTTTACTTCACTGATATGGGCAAAGGTCGAATGAATGATATCGAAAGTACATTGATGGCGCTGCGAGATGAAGTGTACGCAGGAGTATCTGAAGAAGAATTACGCATTATGGCTGAATGTGTTCAAAAAATTGAAGTTAATGCCGCAAAATTATTGGAGTCACTTAAGTGAGTCAACGAACCCCAGATCAGGAATTTGCTAGGTACATAAAGCTGGCTTTAGTCGCTTTTGCCATCTGTTTTATCTACTTTATTATTGCAGATATACGCATGCCAATGACACCACAGGCGAGAGTCTATCATAAGGTCACCCAAATCTCTCCTCAGATAAATGGGCCGATAAATGAGGTGCTTGTCAAAAATAACCAAACCGTAAAGGAAGGGCAGGTTTTATTTGTCATTGACGAGACACCTTACCTAATTGCCCTTGAAAAGGCGCAAATTGATTTGGCAAATGTAGAGTTAGAGAATGCTCAGATAGATGCGAAAGCGGAAGCGATTAGAGCCAAAATAGAGGCTGCATCGGCGGTTTACGACGAACGCAACAGTGAATTTCAACGACTTAATTCCTTAGTTCAAACTAGAGCGGTATCTCAACAAAACGTGGACAAAGCGTACGCGCAACTTAAAAGCGCTGAAGCTGAAATTAGTGCGCTTGAAGCCGATCTAAACCAGCAAGTTGTTGCAAGAGGTAAGCAAGGTGACAAAAACCTAAAATATCTAGAAGCGGTAAATGCGGTTAAACGGGCAGAGTTGAACTTAGCCTATACCAAAATTAAAGCACCGCATGACGGCATAATGGCAAACATGCAGGTAACTCAAGGCACTTATGCTAAACAAAGTACGCCCCTTGCCTCAGTTGTCGATAACACACTAGATGTGGTCGCGGATTTTCGAGAGAAATCACTCGCCAATGTAAAAGAAGGCATTCGCGCTAACGTCGTTTTTGATGCACTACCGGGCAAAGTATTTGAAGCTACAGTCGAAGAATTTGAAGCGGGTGTCAGCGACGGCCAACTCGCCGCCAACGGCATCCTTGCAAGCGTTGAAAAGTCGAATCGATGGGTACGAGATGCACAGCGCCAACGCGTCCACATTAAGCTTGAAGAACAAGACATATCGTTAAGCCACCTCACCAGTGGCGCTCGCGCTACCGTGCAGATAGTTCCAGACAACCCTATTGAAAGTGTGGCAGCGCACATTCAAATTCACTTTATAAGCCTGCTGCACTTCATTTATTAGACTTAAATTATGGATTCACAGCTAAGTAAAAATGATGTCCAGCAGATGCTTAGGATCGCCTCCGGCGCCACGTTGGGCTTTGCTATATCGAAAGCGCTGGATTGGCCTAATCCGATATTTTTTACCTTGTACCCTATTTTGTTGCTTGGACTGGTAGCCGTTTTAAATGGTCACATTATTCGACAATTTCTTGCCGCAACCATCTTTCCGGCGGCGGCTGTTTTAGTGGTATACGGCTTGTTCGGAAGCCACCCATTGCTGATCACGCCGCTAATCGCCATCACTTTCGCTTTTCTGTTTTGGCAAATGAGTAAAGGTACGCTGTATTTATTCGGTGCGTTTTCCCTTGTAGGACTTTCGCTGCAGCTACACTTTGCCAGCTACAGCAGCGATGGAATAGATATCTACGCATTAGTGATATCAAACATCGGTGCAATTCTGTTGGCATTGATAATTGCATTCGCTTTGCATATTGTTTTTCCCGATGAGGAGCCGCGCACGCCTTTGCCCAAAGCGGCAAAAGATAAAGCAAGTATTCGCCACGAGGTCATATTATGCACCACTGTCGCCACGCTATCGTTTGCTGTATTTCAAACCTTCGACTTAGTAGATTCGATATCAGCACAAGCAGCAAGTGTATTGATTCTTTTTCCACTGTGTTGGAAAGGAGCCACATTGAGTGGCTGGCAGCGAGCGCTGGGCACGCTAATTGGATGTAATCTTGCCCTGCTCGCCCAGCTCATTTTGCTCAACTACAGTGACACGTTGTTTTTCGCAAGTTTCAGCTTATGGATATTAGTATTTTTCATCAGCCGCCAGCATGTACTTAGCGGTGGTGGTGCTGGCACTGGCTTTGGCGTACTTACCACATTTGGCATTTTGTACGGCCAGTCACTCTCTCCACAACAGGATATTATTTATAGTGCGCTGTATCGCTTTTCATCGGTAGTCGTAGCTATTGCACTTAGCCTGTGCGTTATTTATGTAGTACACAGTCTACTTAACAAATTCCAGCCTACACGACACCACACGTTTACTTGATTGTGGGTAAAAATGAAGCCAGCGCCAGTTGGCGCTTGGCAACATCAAATTAGTCCCACGCAGGTGAAAAATCTGGGTTAGCTTGACGGTCGCCACAATCTAGCGCGTCAATCTTTGCGATATCGTCAGCGTCCAAGGTAAGTTCAAGCGCTTTGAAATTGGTTTCCAGATTTTTGCGCTTAGTCGACGATGGAATAGTGACTAAACCATGGGCCAGCTCCCAGGCTACCACTACCTCAGCAGTGCTCACGCCATGCTTATCTGCAATTGCAATGATGGTCTCGTCTTTTAACACTTTACCAACAGCAAACGGCATATATCCTGTCACTGTGATACCGTGTTTCTCACACGCTGCACGCACTTTTTCATTAGTAAGATAAGGGTGTACCTCTACCTGATTCGTGGCAATAACGCCCTCGCCCAAGATACTCACCGCTTCTTCAATTTGTGCCACGGTAAAGTTAGAAATACCAATTTCTTTTGTGAGTCCCAGCTCCTTAACGCGCAGCAATTCACCTAGGTACTCTTCCATGCTTTCGCCGTTTTCCGGTGACGGCCAATGAATAAGTAGCAGGTCAACGTACGACAGTTGAAGCTTTTCCAAACTCTCTTTTACGCTATCCACAAAGCTTGCTTTATTCAGCTTGTCATTCCACACCTTGGTGGTGACATAAAGGTCTTCACGTGCAACAAGATTGTTTGCAATAGCGTCTTTAATAGCGCGACCTACCGCTTCTTCATTGCCGTAAATTTGCGCCGTATCAATGTGACGGAAACCCACTTCAAGTGCCATTGTCACGCTGTTATAGGCTTCATCGTCTTTTAAGCGAAACGTGCCTACACCTAGCGAAGGAATTTTAGATTGTGACTGATTTACATTCGGCATGATGCCTCCTTGTTGGTTCCGTTATTTATGAAAGTGAGGTAATACATAGTCAGCAATGCGCTGCATAGCGTCTTCTACTGGTTGCGTATTACGTCTGAAGTGCAGGCCAATATGATCAACACCCGCTTCTTTCATTGCATTGAGTTCTTTGATAAGCCCATTTACACCAGTTTCAACCCCGAATCGGTGGCGTTTTATGGGCGCTTCATCGCTCAAGCTTGTGCGCGTTTGTCTAAGTAGCCGCTGTAACGTGTAACAAGTAACGCTGCAACAGAAATGATTGCGCCAATCCATGCGGTATCAGATAACTGCATGCCGTCTACAATTGCACCGCCCAGAATTGAGCCCACAGCTATTCCAATGTTAAATGCCGCGATATTTAAACCTGACGCCACATCAACAGCATTAGGGGTAAACTTCTCTGCTAATTGAACAACGTACACCTGAAGTCCTGGAACATTGCCAAAGGCAAAGGCACCCCACACTAAAACGGTGATCACTGCGGCAACTTTACTGCCCATGGTAAACGTCAGGGCAAACAAGATGACTGCAAGGGCTGAAAAGATGATAGTTAACGCGCGGATTGGGCCTTTTTTGTCAGCAAGCTTGCCGCCATAAATATTGCCTACCGCGACAGATACACCGTAAACCAGCATAATTAAGCTGATAGCTGAAGGCGCAAACCCCGCCTCTTCCTGCAATATAGGAGCGAGATAGGTGAATGCCGTAAATGTGCCGCCATAGCCCAATATCGTCATTAGATACACTAATACCAGACGAGGCTGAACCAACACCTTCATTTGTTCACTCAAGGTGGCCGGTTTACTTTGTTTAAGATTGTTCGGTACCAGCAACGCACTGCCAATTAACGCAAGCGTGCCAAGCGCAGACACCACAAGGAAGGTTGCTCTCCAACCGAAGTTTTGACCAATCCAGGTACCCAAAGGTACGCCAGTAACCAAGGCTACGGTTAAGCCCGTAAACATAATGGCAATAGCACTGGCTTCTTTTTCTTTCGCCACTAGCCCTGTAGCAATAGTTGACCCTATGGAAAAGAACACACCGTGCGCTAAGCCTGTCAAAATGCGAGCTAAAATTAAGCTCTCGTAGCTAGGCGCTTGCCAAGCAAGAATATTACCAGCCACAAATAGCGCCATTAAGCTAAGCAGAACATGCTTTCTGTTCCACTTTCCCGTAAGGGCGGTAAGAACCGGTGCGCCAACGGCAACACCAACGGCGTACAAGCTTACCAGTAAGCCTGCGCTCGGTAACGTAACGCCAAGATCAGTAGCAATGGTGGGGACAAGCCCCACTATCACGAACTCTGTTGTGCCAATAGCAAACGCACTTAACGTTAACGCAAATAATGCAATAGGCATTTCAATTATCCTCAAAAAGTAATTAACGAGATGGCTTGATTAACAACGCCACCATTGGCTTCTAGAACGAACAACTACACCGTTTTTTGAAAGCCATTAATAAAGTGCGTACAGTTTGACGATAAATTTATTTGCAAAAAACAGCACTAATGACAAAATACTTTTGCGATATTTGAAAATATAAGGTGTGCGATGCCAGTCTCATCAAAAACTGAAGATTTAGAAGCGTTCCTAACCGTTGTGGATACAGGTAGTTTTTCCAGTGCTGCCAATCTACTCAATCAGCAGGTTGCAAAAGTTAGTAGAGCAGTTACTCGTCTTGAAGATGGCTTAGATGTAACTCTATTGAATCGCACTACCAGACGGCTGGAATTAACAGAAGAAGGTGAGCTTTTCCTGCAATATGCCAGAGACGGGCTAAATATATTAGAAAAAGGTGAAGAAGCATTACGGCTATTAAAGCGGGCTCCTTCTGGAAAACTTCGGGTTGATGCTGCGAGCCCGTTTGTGTTCCACCAGCTAGCGCCGTTAGTGGGTGAATTTCGAGAAGCATTTCCTGACATAACACTCGATATCACCAGTCACGACAGCATTATCGACCTGTTGGAACATAAAACCGATATCGCAATACGTATTGGTGATTTAAGCGACTCTAACTTGCACGCTAGACGTTTAGGAAAAAGTAAGCTGCATATTGTGGCAAGCCCCCAGTATCTTGAAAAATATCCCCTATTTGAAAACGAAGGTGGCATTAGCACGCTAAACAAACACAAACTGATTGGCTTTAGCGACTCACCAAGTCTAAATAAATGGCCGCTCAAGCAAGATATTAGCTTGCAGTACAGTCTTCGTGCGTCAAGCGGCGAAACTATTCGCCAGCTGTGCTTGGCAGGTCAAGGTATCGCGTTACTTTCTCACTTTATGGTACACAAAGATATCAGTGCAGGCTCGCTGGTAGCGCTATTTCGCGACGATATCGTCAGCCCAAATCGCAGAGAGTCGGTACAAGCGGTATACTATAAAAATAGTGCAGTATCGTCTCGTATCTCTGCGTTTTTAGATTTTATACAGCCTCGACTAACTCTTTAACTTACCTTTATTTCGCGTGGCCTTTACCTAATATCTTTTTAAGTGTGCTTTGAGGAAGGCCATTTACTATTAGCGCGGCTATCATCAATATTGCACCGGCCATAACCATAGGCAGTAGCGTTTCTTTAAGCAATATCACAGAGCTTACATAACCCACTATCGGCGTAAGTGTGCTAATAAGAACAATTTTATCTGGGGGTAATTTAGGCCCCGCCGCTACCATGAGGCCAAAACCGAGGCCCGTTGCCACTGGCCCAATATACGCCAATAGTAACCAATCGCTTATATCGTAAGCCCCAAAGTTAGGTGTTGGTTCAACTATCAGTGCAATAGCAAGCATGGCGAAACCTGCAATGGTAAACTGCCAGAAGACAGCTTCAATGACGCTTCCCTTCCACTTGTGAAAAGACACTCTTCGAATAGCGACCGCCCACAATGCAGATGCCAGCAACATACCAAAGAGCGGTAGCCATGCGCCCGGTTGTCCCGAAGCAAATAAAATCATTGCACAGCCAATGGTAGATATACCGGTTAGAATTAATCGCTTAGAAGGCGGACGTTGCCGATACCATAGAGTGTCGATAAGCAGCATCCAAAGCGGTGTAGTGTAAATAAGAATGCTGGCCGTGCCGGCAGGAATAAACTGCAGTGAGACAGTAATAAGCCCCATTGATAGGATAAACTGGAAAAAGGCAACGACAAACACCACCGAGCGATCTTTACGATTGAGCACCGGTAAACGTTTTTTGGTGATAAGTACAAACAGCGCGAGTACGGGAAGGCTTAACAAGAAACGCAAGCACACCATCCATACAGGCCCTACAATCTCAAGCCCTAATTTCATGCCTGGCCAGTTAAGTCCTAAACACAACACCGCAACCAAAAGCATTTTAATGCCTTTTGATTGCTCTTTTTCCGCCACCGATGATGAAGACATGCGTTTTAAAAAATCCAATTACACGAACTGCGTTAAAGAGAAGTTTCTACCGCCTAGTAAGCTGAATGTAGGCGGAGAATTTTGAGGGCGCAAATATAAGTGAATTAGCAAGGGATTAAAACCTTCCTGACCGTGCAAAGATGCCAATTTATCGACCAAATGGTCAACTTTTTAAAACCTTGTGGAAACTTTGCTATACGGGAATATTAGAAGGAGGGGTTTGTCCACTTCATAATTTTAGCGTTTTCTTTTTGTACGCTGTTTCCATTACTCTTGTCATGCCCGTCATCATTATTTTTTACGGTGTAATAATTTTTGCGGGTTTCTATATGCTCAAACCCCGAGCTCTCATAAAGCGCAATAGCAGTATGGTTACTTTCACGCACTTCTAGCCACATTTCACGCATTGCATTTTTTACCGATGTCTCAATGACAAAATCAACTAAAGCGCGACCTACACCCTTGCCTCTTGCGCCACTGTCTACCGCAATATCCATCAGCGTAGCTTCATCAACGACCTCAAGCATGATGGCATAGCCAACAATCTTGTCATTTTCAAAGGCAAACACCCCGTAATAGGGTTTGGTGAAACAGTCCGCGAAGGTACTTAGTTTCCAAGGCGACACTAGTGCCTCTTGATGGATAGCATGCGCAAGTTCAATGTGCTCGTTAAAGCCTTGTGGCGGTACACTTGTTAACTTCATCGACAAAACTACTGGCCGTTAGCGGGGTGGTTTAATTCGCGTGCTGCGCTGATAAGCTGCGCCCACAGTTCCCGTTTTTGCACAGTTGAGAGTTTTAGCGGTGTGGCTGGTAATATAATGGCCGTTTCGCTTACCGATAGCGTACGGCCAATCATAATGGTGCTAGCCCACTGTGACGGTATACCCAACTGAACACAGGCTAGCTGCAAATCTTTTAGCCATTGCTGTGATTTTGCTTTCTGTTCGGCACTTAACGGAATACCTTCAGGCGATACCGGCCCTTTTGCGCCAATAGACTTTGTTAAAGACTCTTGCGAGGTAACCGCATTGTCGAAAGACGGCGAAATGTTGTGTGACTGTGAAGCACCTGTTTCGGTTTGCCCTACTTTCCCTTCATCGTGCGACGCGCCATAGGTGGAAAGTTTTGCTGCCCCACTGTCTTTAGGCTTAGCTTTATCTTTCGCGCTACTGCCAACATTTGCCCGCAACTGAGCAAGACGTGATTGCTTTTCTTCTTGAGATATTGGCGTTGAAGGCGGCTTATTGATTTGAGCGTTTTGGCTGAAGGGTAATTGTGTCGATGAACTACTACCAGTGCCGACGTTGCGTTGTACTGCATTGGTATTGTTTTGTTTCGCTTGGTCTTCCTGCTTTAGCTCAGTGTAGGCGTCTTTGGTGATCCAAACCGGGATCCCCATTTCTTGTAAAACCGCCTGCTGATATGAAGTAAGAGACATTGCGCAAAAACACCTAACGTGGATAGTTCATTGTATTTGTTTAGTTTACTAAAGTTGCAGGCTTGGTTGAATAACTATCGCGTTCTTTTGCTTGGATTGTACTTGCTCTTTAATGCTCAAGCGCTAATTCATAAGCGTTATTCGCGAATTTAGAATACCTAGCCCTTGGTATAAGAGGAAATAAAACAGCTGCAGCAAATTAAGTACTAGCAACAAAAACCAATAAAATTGAAGAAGAATTTAACAGAGAAACGATTTAGGATTTGAACGTAAACGTTCACAAGAAGAGAAAGTGGCAGGGGTGGAGGGACTCGAACCCCCAACCATCGGTTTTGGAGACCGCTGTTCTACCAATTCGAACTACACCCCTAGCGCGCTGTGCATTATACGGATGACATTAAAAAGGT
>Ga0208684_1000469_pt1 | contig 29405 bp, 39 predicted proteins | sample MalvireepMed_b05_FD_184245 | JGI IMG/M metagenome (GOLD analysis project Ga0208684, IMG submission 184245) | Marine viral communities from the Global Malaspina Expedition - Malaspina viral metaG DeepMed_b05 (SPAdes) (version 2) | ecosystem: Environmental > Aquatic > Marine > Oceanic | place... | reverse complement strand
ATTTCACTTACTATTCTAGTTTGACATTCCATATATGAATATCCTACAGCCATAATAAAGCCAGTTAACATCAAAACAAAGCCGATTTTCATCAAGATATCTTTCGTTTTATAACTTAATTTCATAGATACACTATACTCACCTTTTTAGAAAAGTCAACAAAAAATTCATTTTTTTATCCTAATTGTATCCATATACCTATTATATACTCTTTTACAACTTTTATTTAATAAGAGACAAGCTAACTCTTCCGGGCTATAACCGACAATTATTTTAGTATCATTTATTATAATGATCGGAACACCATCTAATTTATTGACATCAAATTTTAATTTTTTTGCCAATGTAAATAATTCTCGGCGGCAAGTCCAACAACCAAAATTTTTCTCAATATATCTTATCTCATTTTTTTTAAAGAATTCTTTTGCCTTGTCGCAATAATAACAATCACCAGTAGAATATACAACTACTTTTGTTTCAACTTTAATAATTCCATCTTTAACCAAAATTTGATGTTTAGAGGCACACCCATTTTGTGAAAAGATAAAGGCCAATGCCATGGCGTATAAAACATATATTAAAATTAAATCTTTATATTTCTTAAGAAATTTCATCTAAATACCTCGTTAACTTTTCAGATAGTGTAGTTTCTTTGATTGTGGATTGTTGCTTGAACCGTGCTTTCGCAGCGCGTACAGGCTTTTTAGGAGCTAAAACATCTGGTCTCTCTAAAGATTGAGTAGGGACTTCTAGTTTTGCCGTAGAGCTTCTAGCGTCAGCCGTATCCATAGGTGCTGGATCGTAATAACTCTTTAAAGATTGCTGAGCGGCCAATCGAGATGCAGCCATTGGCTTATAAGAGCCCCATGATGGGTGGACACTACCTTTTTTAGGTCGCCAAGTTTCAGATCCCTTAGCGCTTCGTGCGTCGTAATAAGGAACTCCAACCTCAGCCGCTAAAGCTTTATATCTAGTGTTAATAAGATTCTTAAGATCGTCGTGGCGACTTGTCCCCGTATGAGCACTTCTAAACCTAGACCCAGAAGCTCCAGAGGTGGTAGTGCCACCAACTATACCTCTGCTGTCTTTAACTTTTTGAAATAGAAATCTAGTATATTTATTAGAATAATCTTTAACAGCATCGGGGCCTTTAAGTGCCGTACCCCACGCATTACCCCCTAAAGTACCAATATTAAATTGAGCATTAGGATGTTGACCTACAAAAGCATCATATTGCTTTTTAGCCGCTCTCTGCCACGAACGTCTGGGACGAGAAGAAGTAAATACTTCGTGCCAGCCTCTCGATTGACTACCGACTTTATCTAAAACTAATACTGGTACCCCACGATCTGCATAATATCTTTTAATATGGCTCTTCATACCCTGAGTCATAGAATCACCTATATACACCGCAGGACGTATCTTTCCTGCCGGAATAGGACTAGGCATCTCCGTTTGTTCATCCAAATACCTCGTTAACTTTTCAGATAGTGTTAGTGGTTTTTCTTTTCCCAAATAGCTTTTTAATTTTTCAGATAAAGATTCTGCCAATGGAGTTGGCATTCCGGCGCGCCATTCTGGTTCTTCTTCTCTTTCTTCCTCTTCTTCTGGAGGAGCTTCCTCTGGTTCTGGCTTTTCTTTTCCAATATCCATCCAGTAAGCTTTCATATCTGCATGGTTTCTCATCATTATTGTTACTCCTTGGGCGAAGGATAACTGGCGCGACATATCAAGAGGCCATTTCGTCGTTTGTATCCCCAAATAATGATCAATATAAGGTTGATCTCTAGTAAGTCTATCTTTTATAGTCCACGCCCTTTGTTTAGCTCTAAGAACCTTATCTCCTATAGAACCACCTTCTCCCTTAAAAAGATAAATAGGACTTGTTTTATCAGCTGAAGCTTTCTCCGCAAACTCTATTATTTCTGTTGCCATCCCCACAAGTTGGTTAATTTGTTTTTGGCCGTCTTTAACTGTATTGCCATATTGTGTATCAGTCAATTGGAGAACATTTGTTATAGCATCAAATAACTTATCGATATTTTTATCTAGATGTATAAGGAAACCAATAATAGGCTCAATTACCTCGTATTCATCATCGTCGTCCAAAACGAAATACAATTCTTCTACATCAACATAAACTGGTGTTCGACCAGGAATTACATCTTTACGTTCGCCATGTTTGTCCCATCCCTTTGAGACCGCAGGACGCTCTATCTCACGCATCTTTAGTACAAAACCATCTAGGAGTACCTCTTCCACTGCTTGAGGCGTTATAGAGGTGTTTTCTTTGAGGTCTAGCTTAAGTTGTTGTGAAACGGCCTTAACTGCAGTATTGATTTCTGGAGTTAATAGATCCATCACTTGTCGAGTAAATTTTTTGGATGAGATAGGATAATATCTTGACGTCCCGGTGCCGGATGGTAAATCACCAAAAATGTGAGCTACTGAATGAGCTAATGGATATTTGATGGGGCCAACGGTTGTTTTTGGTGCCCTATAAGTTGTAACTTGAGTAGGAAATTCTACTCCTGTTTCTTTTGTTTCTTCTTCAGTTTTAAGACTGATATTGTATCCTTCGTTGTCTTCAGTAACTTCAAAATGTTTAAATTCAAGTTCTCCAGCTTCTAATTTTTGCATTAGTGTTCTGGCAGCTGTAGGTTTGGTATATCCTCTTTCTAAAAGAAAATCATAAATTTCTTCTTTTCGCGCTCTATAATTCTCGGCATCCTCTCCCATGGCATCAGACAATTCACTCATGCCGAATACCCAAGCCCAATCTGCTTCGCCTGGTTCATCATAATGAGGATAATCGCCGCTCAGATGACCATGTAGAAGATCTTCCCTAGCAGAGTAATAATAATGGTCATGATTAAAATCGATTCTTATTTCAAGTTCTTCGCCATCTTCATCTATATCAATATCCGTTATTTCTGTTGTGAAATTAATTTCCTTTGATAATTCTTCACTTAATTGTATTAATACTTTGTAATCATCGATGGGGAATTTATCCGGGTTTAGTGGATATTTAAATAATGCGTGGCCAGTAATAGCATGAAATTCTGGTGAATAGTCGGCTCCATCAAGCCACTCCGCTAATTCATAAGACAAGGCGATATTCTCGCCATAGTCACCTTCTTCACATTGACCTGTACATGCTGATTCTACATAGTCTACATAGCGGCTAGCCCTATACTCCCAATCTCGATATGCTTCCATATTTCTCTCGTACCGCGCTTCTTCTTCATCAACATATTCATCATCTTCTTCCGTTTCTCGTTTTGGAACATTACCACTAAAACTTGCGCCATAGTTTTTAAACATTGCAGTAAACAATGAACCATCGCTGTTATCTTCGTAAGAACCACCGGTCCTTACGAATTGTCTCATAAATTTAGGATCAATTTCTCCAGAATCTGAATCAATGGCATCTTCCCATACTCCTTTTTGATTTTCTAATGCCCAATCTCTCATCTTCTGAGTGAAATTCGGGAGGCTGGCGCCGTATGTCCTTTTTTCCGGAACTGCTAAATTTTGGTCAGTTTCTTGATTTGTAAATTTTCTTAACCGCACACGAGCAACAGGTTCAATACCGTCAACATCCCTTGCGCGATCTTCAAAAATTTCATCATCATCCAAATCAATTTGTTCCAAGTCTCTAGTTTCAACGGCATATGCAATTGGGCCGTGGCCACGAGCTTCTGCTCTAGCACAATTAAAATGTGATCTACCTTCTGTATGACATGAATCAATATTATCATAGTCAGACATTCTTAAAACGTCAATTGGCATTCGTGAAACAATAATTGAATAATCTACAAAAGCTTTTTCTGGATTTTCGCGATAAAACTGAGATTTCTTATTCCAAAAATCAACCAAATTTTCCAATCTGGTCGGCCTTTGTTCATTAATCTTTGGGAAAACTTTTTGTGCTCTGTCGGAAATTTCTGATCTTTCTGCCTTTTTCTTGTTCCATTCAGGGTCGTCTCTTTGTTCCCAGTTTAAGGCGCGGCCGATGTCTGATATTGCAGCCTCTAAAGTATGTATTTTTTTACTATATTTAAGAGCACTAGCTAATAATTTACCAAGTTTTTGCTGTTTTAATCTTGGATTTCCTTCTCTGTCTGTTATTTCTTTTGAGGCCAAACCAGTAGAAAAATCAACTTTATATCCATTTGATTCAAAGAACTTCACGAAGTCAGATATCTGTGTTCCTGGTTGAACTGCTGATCCTAAAGGAATAACAATGCGTCGTTGGTTATCAAATAAATCTTTAAATGGTAAAGCTAATTCATCTCCATTGGCAGCTAACCAATCTTCAACTTCTTCTGCATATTCATATGAGATTTCATCAAGAACTTGTTTTTCGGCCAAGATCTTCTTTTCGTAAGATCTCCAGCTTTCCATTAGATGTTTCATGGTCATGACATTTATAAATAGTCTTTTTAACTGGGAAAATGTTTATTTATTAATACTAGTTGACCGATACCATGAGTTGATTTAAAACCAGTTTTAAACCAATGTATCATGTAACTCTTATAAACGTTGCCAGATTTTAATTTATTATCTAGGATTTTAATTATAATTCCAAGATTATCTTCCGTTTGAGTGTCTTTTACGAGATCACCTATTTCCATATTGTTTTTTTATATTACGTTGCCATCTTCTTAAAAGATAATAATGTTTCGGCTTTTCGTAACACCTACCGCCTTTTTTAGGATATCGGACTGCTGTAACCCAAGCAGCAACCCATCTTCGTTTCTTACCACGAAATTTACAATTTCGTCTAACAGATGTACTTAGTTGCCTTACAATCCTTTTCATCCAGAAATCAGCTGATTGATGAGGATCTTTTCTATTTATATATTTTTCAGCCCAGGGCCAAAATTGTAATAGCCCAATTGCTTTAGGTTTTCTTTTTTTACTAAACTTCTTATCGCCTTCTGCCAATGGATTATATTTTGATTCTTGGCAAGCAGCGGCTAAAAGCATCCCTCTTAATGATTCCGGAGGGTTATACTTCTTTTCTATTTTAACCAAATCCCAAATTAGTTTTTGATCAACTTTAGATGCTTTTAAACCAGGACAATTGTTAATTGCTTGATAAACTGCATCAGAGTATTTTGTTTCTAGTTCGTTTGTTGTATTAACAAATAAAGAACCAACTAAAATTATAGTTGTTAACATTTATAACCTTTTGCCAATTATTTTCAAGTAGGTGTTTCATTCATTATTCAAGAGCCTCTAGAAAGTTTTTAAGTTTGTCAATCTCAATTTTTAACAAATTCCTGTGGTGGTGTCTAGATTTTTCTGTCCTGTTTTTTTCAAGAAGGAGCCGGCTCCTCTTTTTAATTGATTCTGCTACTTGCTGTGCTTCGTCGTCATCGGGGATTTCGTCGGGTTCGAATGAAATTCTTCTGCCGGCCATAGTTGGGGTTGCTGCCTCATATTCCTCATCAAAAAACGGGATAAGAAATTTACGGCCGCCTTTCTCAGAGTAAAAATCAGTGTGAGCTTGAACTCCTTCCCCACCCAGACTAACATCGCGAGTCTGGACGGTGTTGTTGCCTTCGATATACTCAAATTGAAAAAACGGGTCGCCAGAATCAGTACGCAGCTTTTGGCCCCAGATAACAGCTTCCTGACCAAAGTCATGACCCAATTTCGTCATATCGTCGCGTGAAATATTATTGATAAACACGGATTGTTCGGGCGAGCCGAAGGAACCTCCAATGTTCGTATACCCAACTCCTTGGAGGGCTTGTTTAAGCTGCTTCATCAACGCTTTGTTCTGCTCAGGTGGTGAGGGTACACCATGTGGATTTTCTGCTGTTAAGATGCCAACCTGATCGATAGACGGAACCTGCCCAAGCATTATTTGCCGAATACGAGAAAAGCCACCTTCTTTTAAAAGAGTCTTTTTGTATTTCCGCCAGTTTTCAAGTAGGAGTTTCATTTTTTCCTCCCAATACTGGAATAGGTTGTCTATTTCTTACAGATGATTTCCCAATATCAATGATAACTAGTTTTCCATTGTCATTCATAACATTAGTTGTTTTTAAATCTCTAAAGTGTATACCATTTTGCTCAAGAAAGGTCAGGCCTTTCGATACATCATCAACATAATTAAAGCTGGGATTTGCTAGAGCATTTTGAACGCCTTGAGATGAATTTATATTATCAGCACCATAAAAGCCAACTGAAACTCCCCAAGCTGCCTTTAAAATCTCTTTTTCTCTTTCGTCTAACCCGGCGGCAGACAAAAGCAAATCCAATTTGTCCTCGTGGTTTTTAAATTTTGAAATAGGATTTTCTTCTGGCTCTGCTGGGTTTTGACTTACCCAATTTAAAAACTTATTTTTTATTTCATCCAAGTTGTTCACCCAATTATAATAAATGTCATGTGGCTGGGCATATATGGTTTTAATTATATCTTGCTGCTGTCTGGTTGGCAAATCTGGACCTCCCAACTCACTCCCGACTAATTCATAAACAATCAAAAACGGATGATTTGGTAATTGTTCCGGCCCGGTTCCTTCCATTCCAAAGCGCCTGGCAACTTTCTTTATTTTATAAACATTTGGATGTACCTGGCCTGCAATCGTTTGTGCAGCAGAAGCTTCGGCATAATCTTTGGTAATTTTAAGAACGAGATCTCCAAATTGATAAGCACTACCCATTGTTCCGGATCCGAGAAAAAGAGGCTCTCCCTCAAGCTGCGCCCATTTTCTGATTTCATTTAATTCTTCTTTCGATAAAGGAAAATCCCTTAACTCCTCTTCAGTTATTTCTACAAGTTCGTTTAATACTACTCTTCTGTAGCTGTTTGTTTCTTTCATATATCGTCGCCAATTTTCAAGTAGGAGTTTCATTTTTCAATCAGCCTCCCAGCAGCCCTTAACTTTTGCAGTACATCAGGCTCTTTCGTATATCTTTTACTTAGAGAAGAGCTTTGCCACTCATCTCCCGCAGCGTCTTGATTACAATTATCTTGTTTTATACGCGTTAACTTATTTTTTAAGTTATCAAGCTGATTATTGTTAACATCGCTTCTCTTTTTTAGATAGAAATCCCAAACGGTGCGCGCCGGTTTAGACACACTAGTACGATCCGGCGTTAATCCTTGTCCACCATTTATCGTCGCCCACTCAATCGCAACATCATACAAGAGAGGTCCCCAGCCTTTGCTCGCCTCTGCCTGCATAACAACCCATGCCCCATCGCAGGGTCCTTCCTTTCGCCCTCTTGTCAATTCTCCCCCTGCAGGCGATATGCTAATCATACCTTGAAGTTCGGCATATGGATCTATTTCTTCACCATCACTATAAGAATAATAAAATATTACGTCATTGACATCTTTCTTAATACCAACATAAACATCATCAGGAAGATCTTCGGGAATTTTCATCCCTTCGCCTTCAGCTAAATACTCTCGCCAATTTTCAAGAAGGAGTTTCATTTTGTTCTCCTTGCATTACGCCATCAGCTGCTTTCACAATTTCTTCCGGGCTTGCAGGTTCGTATCCTGCGCTTAATAATTGCGCTTTTTCTTCGGCTGCCCATTTTAGCTCACCTTCCCACTCTTCTTGTGTTGGTTTTTGATCGCCATATAATCCTTTTTTTACATCTCTGTCGATCCTTCTTTTTGCAGATACTTTAGGATCAATATTTAAATAAACTTTAAGTTCTGGATTACCAATATCAAGTTCGTTATTTCCTTGAACCCACGGAAAAACACTCATCCCCACTAGGAATATCTTTTTATCGCTATTTTCTGATATAAATTGGTTCACCAAACTTTGCACTTCATCGAAGTGTTTTCTAGCCAACTCTTGATCTATGTTAGAAAGGTCCCTTCTCCAAGATTTATCGCCTTTGCCACCAGCCACTACTGCATCTGCTTCGTCATCAAAATCATCTAAATCTTTTGCGATAATCTCTGGATATTTTTTAAGTAGAGTATTATTAATAAAATAAGTTTTTCCAGAACCAGCTTGTCCAACTAAATGACCAATAACTGGCGGGCTTTCATTCTCATTCAAATACTTCCGCCAATTTTCAAGTAGGAGTTTCATTCGCTTTCATCCCTTATGACAACGTGATTATATGTATCTGTTGCAACAATTCCTCTAATATAGTCGTTTACATCCATAATGTCTTTTATTAAAGTATCACCTGGGAGTGATTCTAGATAACGTTGATATTCTTCATCCATTTCGTTCATAATATCATTATCAATGGTCCTCATTAAAAAAGGATCAACATCTAACTTATCTAAAATGGGGAATTCTTTGGCCCCTTCGGCGCCTTCTGGTTTTCTTCCAAATTTCTTGAAAGTATCCTTCAAAACACCACCGGCAGTAACTGCCATCCCTATGGGGAAACCGAGTACCGTCGGTAGAGACTTAATAAATTCAAACCCCATTTCCCCAGCGAGCCATTTTTTGGCTTCGGATGGTTCTTCCCCCTTGCGACTCATTTTAATGATATTTTCTAAATGGGCCACGGTAACCCAATCGCCCCAGTTATCGAAACTACGAGATTCAATTTCCTCTCTCAATAAATACTCTCGCCAGTTTTCAAGTAATAGTTTCATATTAATTCTTGTGCCTTTTCTTCTGCATACTTATATTCCTCATCGCTGTATGTACCAAATATCTTTTTTACTTCTTCTGGAGATGTTTTACGATAGGTGTTTCTTTCACCACTTATATTATTATCAAGCAGGTTTTTCAATGGCATCCTACCACGGCAGTCAATCGCTTCTTTTGTTTGAGTATCATAAACAAAAACATGATGCATATCTCCTCGTTCATCAACGATGCCGTACATGGGAAAATGAGAAATGTCACTAATGGCTTGGGCGAGCAACGAGCAGTCGCCCCTCATAAAATTAATATATTCGGAGGGATGGGGTTCCTCTTCCTCGTTCATATACTCTCGCCAATTTTCAAGTAGGAGTTTCATTTATTTTCTTTGTTCCACCCTTCTAAAGCTTTGTAAACTTTTTCAAGCTCCTCGCTAGTCATTTTATCCAAATGAGATTCCCCTGTAAGTTTCTTGGTCCGTCGCATAAACTCGGCGTCGTCATCCCAAGGAATTTCTAACTCATCTGCACGTTTGTGTATATCTTTTATTGAAATTTCATTTAAGTACTCTCGCCAATTTTCAAGTAGGAGTTTCATATTATTAAATAGTCATTTCGTATGCTTATCGGTAACAGTTATTGCAATAAACGCATTCGGCTTTATTTTATATTTGGTGGAGATGCCGGGAGTCGAACCCGGGTCCTAAACACATCATATATTCTGTCATTCACAAGAATAGAAAAAAGCCCGCCCTTTCTTCAAAACCCACTCCCTTTCAGAAAGTGCAACCTGTTCATTACTGAATTGTATAACAACCCAGAGATAAACAATCGTTTATTTTTGGTTAAGGAAAATAAACAAACCTTTTTTTGTAGCTTTGGATAATAAGGTAGCTACAACCCCATAATTAAGCAGCTAGTGCGTAATTAAAAGCAACGTTATCGTTGGCAATTAAAGTTTCCGCGTTTTTATACAGAGCCACGCAGCCCTCTGTCTTGCACACAATATAATTTATACTCAGTCAAAACCAGTTCATCCCCATAATGTTAAAGAGCCTAATAATAATTATAGGAACATTTAATCAAATGTACATATTTATTTTCCAAGTATACCCTTAGTTGATATATCACTTATACCACCGGGGAGCTTTGCTCTTCTTTCTCCGGCCGCTGCAGCTTGACGGAGGATAATCGCTCTATCCAGTAAGGCTTGTTTTCTTCTCATTCGCGAGCTAACCCTAAGACCTTCGGGGCCAGATCTATTTTGACGCATATCGATTAACTGGGCTAATGTATATTTCGGATTTTTCGCTATTTTTATTGCTCTAAAGCCTAGAGTTCGATCAAGCGACATATCACTAAATATTTTACGTACTCTAGGAGATAATGATACTTGGCTTTCTCTACCAGATATGTGTTCTCGTTTCCAAGCTGCAAGGGAACCATAATCTTTCATTAGGCGCCGGGCAGTATCAAAATCACGCTTTTTAATATCCGGATTAGTATCTCCCCATTTATCGCGCTCTGTGGTACCTCTCATCGCGGAAAGTTTCCCACCTTTTATTTTCGACTTAAGATATTTGATTTTATCGCTTAATTCATGGGAGCTGATTGGAGAACGAGCATGTCCTGTTTTCTTCTGGTGGTCGGAGATATTATAACCTCTAGTAGCATATAATCCAGCTAGTCTTTTTACTGCTTCGGCGCCAAAGCCCTGGGAGTAGTTGGATCCGTGTTGACCGACATGTCGTTTTAATTTTCCTGCGGCGATTTTTCCTGTACGGGGATCATAAGTTAGGCCGGCCTTAAGGAGGTTGACTGCTTGTTCTGCAGAGATCGTACCAGATTTAACTGCTAAACTGGTTGCTCTTTTAACAAATTTATCAGGTACTCTTAAAGACCCACCCTGAATTCTAGTCCAATCTTTTGGATCCGTTGTGCCTGGCGTTCCTTTTTTCATTTTAGGTCCGAACATTTTTTTTAATTTTAGTTCATCCACACCCAGTTGACGACTAGCTTTATAAGAACCAACTTTTTTTACGTATGCTTTCATTGCTCTTGCATGACGTCTGCCGAAATTATTATCTTTTGTTCCAAGAATTCGTCGTATACCTTTCATCTCCGGAGCTTTTAGTGCTTTATAAAAATCTCCAAACCGGAATCCGCTATCTTTCAAATCCGCATATTTCCTGCCTATACGGCCGGAGGCCGTGGGGGGACGCTTTTCTCGTGCATCTCCCCAGTCTGACCTAATCGAATGCTTAGTTCTTAATGAAGGAACTTTTACTTTAACTGGTAAATCCGTATCTGCTGTTTTAATCTTAAGACGATCAGCCGGCATTGCCGGTCTGCTCATATCAGCTCTTATATCTGCCTTCCAATCTGGCCTTCTTGTTATAGTAACACCAGCTTCGGGCCCTTTTTTATCAGGTGTTGGAGTTGGAGGCGTTGGTGTGGGAGGAACTACATCTACTTTGTGCTTCTTTAGTTTTGGTGTTATTTCAGAAGGCCTTTGTGACCTTTTTAATTTAAATTCGTCTCCAAACGGAGATACATAAGCTTTTGATAGAATTTCTTCTACTTGTTCTTTATATTTATTCCATTCAGATAATATTTTTTTCATTCACAAAAACCTGCAGTTGTGTGCTGTTATAATTAGTCATTTTTATTGAAATATTCTTTTATTTTAAATTTCTTGAGATGCATATTATATTCATTTTTTGAAATACCTAAAAAAGATGCAGCTTCACCATTTGTTCTAGAAGCTGAGTAAGTATATTTTAAGACAGCATCTTTTATGATATTTGGTAAACTTTGCCAGATCTTAAAACCATATAATTTATGATTCACGGATTTGGCTGCTAACTCAAGCCTGAGACCAATTAATTCTTCGAAAGTTAACGTGCAAAGCATGACTTCAAAATCATCTGTAATTTTTTCTTGACTCTTTAACTTATTTGTGATAGAATAATATTCATTAACTTTGTTAACGTTACTATATCTTCTTCTTTTTCTTTTCCACATTAGTCTACTTTAATTAAAGTAATTTATTTATTTAATATATTTTTTAAATAACTAACGTCAATCTTTAATTTAGTATTTTCTTCTAACGGGCCGGGATCCGTCGACGGTAAATTTATATCAGAAGTTTGTTGTTGTTGTTGTTGTTGTTGTTGTTGTTGCTGGTATATTTCCGATTCCGGCTCTTCTAAATCATTTTGCATTTCACCTTCAAATTTATCAAAATAGAGCTTAAGATTAGCTAATAAATAATCATAAAACATATTTTTGTCTGCTTCGTTAGCTAGGTTATTATAAGCAGTAACCATCTGACTTTTAAAGAGATTATCAAACGTTGTTTTTGCGTTAATACGTCCAGTTTGATCTAAACCACGATCTTCTAGACCTTTTCCAAAGTCTTCCATTTCTTGATCTTCTTTAGACTTCTTTTGCTCTTCATTACTTTTATTACTTTTTCTAGGTATATCGATAAACATAGGATCACTTTCAGGTGCGTCTAAGTCTTCATCTCCAGAAGTATCAATTGAAAGATTAACTTTTTCTTCTTCTAGATCTTCCCTTAATTCTAAGTCCTCTTCTCCAGCTTCAGCATTTAATTTTTCAGGTGCCAAAGTCTTTTCAACGTTATGTAAAATATAAATTCTGAAAGATTCTCTTTGTTTGGGATCAGTTTTTAACTGTTTGTAATCGTCCTCGAACGTATCAATTATGCTATGAAGAAATTTAGAAAGTTTTGCGATACCAGTAGATCTATGATTCCCAGATGGACTCATTTTTTCATTAATTAACATTTTTCTAACTAATTTACGTAAACGGTATTCATTAATTTGTTGTTTGTACGCTTCATCTTCCTCACGCCCTTTGATCAATTTTATACCTTTTTTTATAATCTTTCGAAGTTTTATTTCTTCAATTAACTGTTGTCTTTCTATAGCCATTCTAAAATTCTCCAGCGGATAGTTTATGTATTATTCTCTCAATAATATCATCTTCTTCTCTAATTAGTCCATTCGGTCTGTCTTCGTCAACATTTCCTGCTGCGCCTTCAACAGAACCACCAGCCATTGACGATGCTTCATCTAAATCTTCGTTTTCTTCCATAGGTCGGACATTCGGTGTTATTCCTTGTCTAACTAATATATTTAATTTAGTTAATACTTGTTTGATCTCAGGTTGATCAACTGCTTTTTGTAACGCTTTTTGGATAACTTCTGGGTTTGTATTCATCAAATCTCTGACACCTTCAACACCAGGACTAAGAGCGGGGTTCGCTCCTTGCAAAAATTCCATAGCCATTGGAAGGCCTCCTTGTTCAAAAGCTTGTTCTAACCCCTGCGCCGCGTCCACTATTGGAATTCCTGGCTCCTGCGGTGGGGCTTCGGCACCTGGCTGTTCGACCAATTCTTCTTTAGGATTTCTTTTCTTAGTTTTTTGGTATCTTATATCTAATTCAGGCTTTCCATCAGCACTAACAGTTAAAGGTACTCTATCATCTTTGACAAATTTTTCACGCCTAGATTTCTTCTTGCGCTTCTTCTTTCTTTTTTCATCCATTACAGACTCAACCAAAGAAAATAAATCCGTCAAACTTAGTGCTTCCTCCATCGTTTTTTTTTGAGATATATCATAATCCAAAATCTGTAAAACTGCATTAAGAAATGATTCATCTGGCAGATGTAATTTAACCATTTCTAAATCACCTTCAGCTAAGGCATTTCTCATTGTTGAGGCACTTAACTCTGTACCATCGCGCGAAAAAACATCTGCGATAAAAGGAGGCGCCGAAACCTGAACATTTTTCGGCAATGATCCTTTTCCTTTACCATCATGGAACCATGCAACGAAATTTTCAGTTCTTTTATCATCACCCCCTTTAGAGCTAGAACCGATTGAAAATATTGTATTAGGACCAAATTGACTTGTAAAGCTTTCTTCTGTTACTAAATTATAAGCAGTGTGCATTGGTGTTTTTTCTTCTTTCTCTAAATCTTCCTCATTTTCAAAGTGTCTGGAAATCATATATTTAACATTATTTGGGAAACCACCATAAAGTTCAAATATAGCTTTAGACTCCGCGTTAGTCACACCATCTCTGTCTTTCGGCCCTTGAATTATAATAACCTCTTTAACTGATGGGTGCTGAGCATATTGATTAATCATTTGATAATGACCAGCAGTAGGTGGTTTAAAACCTCCCGGGATCATTACAACATATTGTCCTTGTTCGTTTTGTTCATTTAACATACTTTCGTTAACTTGTCTAAAATCTGATGTTTGTCCAGTTTCAATGAATTCACCGGTAAACTTAACTTGCGCACCACCACAAAATGGACTTTCGTCTTCATCTAATATAACTAGGCCTTCATGTTTTGACAAATTCATCAATTTCTTACCAAAAAGTTTTTGTGCCAATTCGCCGGCTGCTCGTTGCGATCTTAAAATATCTTTCCCCAATAACATTGTAGCATAATAAATAATAGCTCCATCAACAGCCATTTTACCTTCTTCTTTAGAAGCATCTTCTGCCAACAATTCGTCTACTGGAGTTTGATTATTAATCAGTTCTTGATAAACATATTTACTTAAAGCAGTAATACCGCGTCCGTTGGCCAATCTAACTTGTATAAGTCCACCACTTTCATCGATTGGGTTGCTAACAAGGTTTAACCATTCTTTTATATTATATTTAAGAGGAGATACTCTTTCTGCTGAATTTTTACCTGCTAAATTAATAAGCACTTGTTGATTTAAAGAATTATCATACAAATTATCTAAATTAACATTTAATTCATGTTCAGTTGGAAAATTGTGCACAATACTAAAATCGTATTTCTGTGCAAAAGGATTTATTTTATTTACTAAAGATTGCATGGCATCACGGGCAAACTGTATTGGAGCGCTGGCTGGCCTCTTAGATCTAGGCATATCTAAAAACTTTTCTGGCATTGGTAAATGTCCAGTCTCTCTAGTCCGAGCCATTTTGGTGTCTGATTCCCTTGCTGGTATCCTCTCATAAAAGTGGTTTATCCCATGAAAAGCAAGAAACCTAGATTCAACAGGATATTCAACAACGTTTGTTTTTCCTTTTACGTATTCTGTGTTAATGAAAATAGCAGAATTATCCCACATCCCAAGCGCTTCTAATTCTTGTTTTATAATCGATTCACCAGTTCTCGGGTCTTTAGTATTTAAAGTATCATTTAAAATATTAACAACAAGGCCATACATTTCTCTCATACCGTGACCTTCTTCAAAACGATCACCAATTTTTGTGCTAGTTAGGCCCTGGACATCTAAAGGATTAAATGAACCTCGATCACCGGCAAATTCCTTTCCACCAGCAGGAGTATTAATTAATTTGAAACTTACATTAGTTCCATCTAATTTTACGCTTCCAACTTTATTTTTAGCTTCTTCAAATAAAGCTAATAAATCATTTCCTGTTTTTACATCCGGACATTGAAATGGATGCATCATATGTCCTGCGGCGCCGCCCATAAAAATTCCTCTTGCCTATTTTAACTTAGATCGTATATCGTTTTTAAGTATTTTAGTTTGTCTAACAACAATATCCAATTTCTTCACAAGAACTTTCATTCTTCTTACAAATTGCATTTCTTTGAGTTCTTTTCTCAAAATATCATTTTGTTCTTCTAAAAGCTCACATTTTTTTTCAAGGAGAATTTTGAGCTTTTGAATATTGTTGCTGTAAACCACAGATATTATCTCCTACAACTTAATGATATTAATAATTAGTTGTTTCTACGCCTTAGTTACTTTATAAGAAGTATTTCGTGCCCGAAGATTCGGAACACCTGGTATACCCAATCTAAATGTAGTCTGGTCTCCGTTTCTAGCAAATTGTCTTCCAAAGACATCAGAATCATAACGGTTGATCACAAATTCATCTTTATCTATAAATTTGGCAGGGGTTGCTTCTTTTGTGGCATATGCGCCATTAATAATAACATAAGGAGCTACACCATCAGCTGAAGCAATTCTAGAAACAGAACTGGTATCTGATGGAGCAGAATTCGAATAATCATGTGTAAAATCCACAATAGCTATTTGAAGTGCTTTATTTACCTTGGCATCTGCTATAGCGCTAGCGTTTAAAGCAATTATATTAGAATCTTCAATTAAAGTATGACCACTTGTATTTGAGTATGTAGTAGATATATCTAATGCATCAAAATCTGCTGCAGACAACGCATCATCAAATGCTGTACTTTTTATAACAATGACTTTATCGCCAATATAACTAGCTATGCCTCCAGCATAAAGATTAATACTAGAAATATCACTACAATCATACGAAGTGAAAGAAAAGTGTAGAAAGGATCTTCTAATTATATAATTGCCACCACTTAAAACAGCTTTTATTTCTAAATAAGCGGCCGAAGTATCAGTATCCCCAACCCCAGTACCACCTGTCGAGGCGCCCCTAGCTGTATTCCAATTGGAATTCGTTGCAGTTAAATAACCATCTGTTGACGCAGCTTCAACTTTAACAAGGTCTGAATCCATCTATTTTGACCATTTTTCGACCAAATTTTCGAAAAGGGTATCTTGATACCACTCTTTGTCGCTTTTCTTTCTGCTTGCCTCGTTCACCGGCGACCTCGGCTTCTTCTTCACAATCTTGGTCTTGCCCGGTGGCGCACCGATCGGAGATGGACGAGATGGCGTAGGCTTCGCCTTTGCAACAGCTCTCTTTTCCTTTTTTCCGGCGCGCATTAATGCTGCCATTTGGCCCGCGCTAGCGACTTTATGTTTCGGCTCCGCTAATGTAATTTTCGAATCATCCTTAAGTTTCTTTTTAGCATGTGGAAATTTAGGTGTTTTACTTTTTCCAAAGATCTCTTCAGCATGCTTCGCCAGCTTCTTATCGGCGCGCGATGACTTCGAAGGAGTTTTAGACGATTTAGCTTTTGCAACGGCCGTTGATTTCTCATCGGCACTCAGCTGCTGAAATAATTTATTCATCTTAGCGCTGCTGGTTTTGGGTTTCTTAGCATCAGGTAATTCGCTGCCCTTAAATTTCATCGATCGTTCTTTGGGTTTTCGGGCCTTCTTCCTTTTGGGTTTAGAGGCTTTCTTTGCTCTCAACCACTTACGATATTTAACTCTTGCAGGATCTTTAGTTGATAGTTTTCTCCAATTGGATGGTAATTTCGGCTTTGGCCCTAAATCTGCTTCATCTAAGTCCTCTAATGAATCACCTTCGGCATCGTTTTCGTCGAGGCTTGCACCATACGGCCAATTGGCGTTGGATTCATCTAAATAATCTTCTTCATCAAGATCTTCGTGCTCATCAAGATCATCAATTTCATTAAGATCATCAATTTCATCTATATATTCATTGATGGTCTCATTTAACAAATTTCTGACCATATTCTTTAGGTTAACTGTATTCTTCTTCATTTTTGATTTCCTCATATCTTCAAAGTCACGAAACAAAAAGCCGTTACCTAATAAATAGGCTTCAGCTTCCAAATTCCTCAAAAAAGGGTCTTTTTGTGCATATCCTGGTTCTGTTGAACCAATTTTATCAAAATCACCTCTACAATTCTGTGCATGGTGTACTAGTTCATGTGATAAAGAGCGCAATATATCTTTAGGGTGACGACCGTCGACAAAGATGTCTATGGCCATTTTAGAAGGGTTATACTGCGCAGTTTTACCAAAAATGTCCTTAGCATTATCAGAATCAGACATAAAATTGATATTTACAGGCTTATCAAACCCCAATTTTTCCTTCACATAAGGATAAAACTCAGTAATAACCCCAGATAGTGCATTTAAATCTAAATCAGTGTGATTATTGATCTTAAAACTCATATTACTAATTAGTTGCTTCTCATCAAGAACCCCCAAAACCTGGAGGGGCTGATTTTGCTCTTTCAAAGTCGGGTTTTTCACTATATGGATCAACATTTTGGTCACCATAGCCAAGATTTGCTCTTTTCAACCTTCTATGACGCATTTTTACTCTTCGTTGAAAGTCTTCCGCTTCTTCTAAAGCATTAAACCCTTGATTTTGCACTTTTTCACCTTTATTAACAAAAATCTTTAATTTTTTCTCGAAATTACCATTAAGAGACATAATTTTATCATAAGAATCACGTATTAAATCAAATAATTGGCCCAAATACCCATTTCTACGCAACACTTTGAACACAATGTTCTCTGTAGAATACTGTCCTCCACTATAAAGACCAGTTCTACGTAAATCTTTGATTTTGCTTCTTAATTTAACGGCATAATCCTTTGCTTCTTGATAATCTTGGTCGTCAAAGAGATCCAATGCCCTCTCAATCTGATCCATAAGAGAAAAAGCTTTAATTTTTACCATATCTAAATCAATTTTACGCCGTCGTTTTGAAGGCCTCTTCCTCCAATCATTATTTTTAATAGAATATACTCCCGTCGACACGTGTGGTTCATTAGAATCTTGGACATAAAGTTCAACATCAAAGCCAAAAATCTTTATTTTATGTTTTTGGTTCCAATTTGATGTCCTAGCACGAAAGAATTCACCTACCAATTTAATATTTTCATCAACTTTTGCAAAATCAACCAATATATGGAGATCAATATCTGAATAACTAGACCAATTAAAGTTGGCCAAGGAACCTGTAAGGGTTATATCATCAATAAGAGTTTCATCAAACCCAATTCCAGTGAAAAAATCTATTGCAATATTAAATAATTTTTCATGAACATCAGTTTTTAGGTGTTTCCTTTCCCAAATCTTAGGATTTAATGAATCTTGAAGTTTAAAACTCTCAAGATCAATATTTTTTGTTTCTTCTATAAATTCTTTCCAATTATACATTTTATTATAACCTACTCTATAAATATCAAACACATAAAAATTAAAGCTTTCTTATTACGACGTATCAAACTTCTTGTAGAATACCACAACATCAACAATGGGTTCAGTAGTAAGATTAGTATCTGTATAAGCAAGTTTAATATCTGCGGTACCACCTAATAATATCGTTGCGCGCCCTGACGGATAAGATTGATCAGTATTGCCCAACACATATTGGGTTCCAACCGCAACTAATCCAGCCGATGCGATCATGGATATACTAGAAAAACTAGAACCTTTCATATTGGATGTTTGTCCGCCGGAAGTTAAAGCAACATTATCAATTGTACTAGCGTCACCAACTGCTAAAGTCTTTATTGCTATTAAAACATCTGTGATCATCGATGCTGCCGGCAAATTCAAAGTTGTGTCAATAGGAGAACCACCATCAGTAAGTGTCAAATCTTCTTTAACCAATTGACCGTATGTCATACCATATGCAGTTGTATTCTCCATTTTAAATATATCACCTGCAGCCTCTTTAATATGTAATCTAGCGTCTGCAGCCTGTACAGCATCGCCAATTGCAATTCTCCCGCCCGTCGCGATGGAAAATCTAGAAGAAACCTCTCCCCCATCTGAAGTGGCAATTTGAAAGGTACGCAAAGAATTATGAGTTTCTGAATTAAGAGAAAGAATAAAAGGTTGATTTGTATAAGAACCTGTGTAACTTAAATCAGCAGTCCCTTCTATACCCACAAGAAATTGATAAGCCCCGGCAGTGTTTGTTTCTTGGGACATATAAATACTAGGATTTTGATCTTCTCCTCCTGAATTATCTGTATCTGCTATTAAAGAAAGCGAAACGTCTTGTGTACTTTGTAATATTACAGAAGTATCGCCCGATGACGGACTTATATGTAATATACTCGATGGATCTGATTTTGCAATACCAATTCTGTTATTTCCAGCATCAACAAAAAACATATGAGTTTGGTCATCAGACTCAATTCGCACGTCTTTATCTGCACTGCTGTCATTAATGGTTACAGAACCATCGATACTTGCATCATCACCATATGAACTACCCATAATTATCTCCTAGTATAAATAGGTTTATTCATTTCCACAAACCTCTTTATCTATGATTTCCATAAGACTCGAATACATCTTCGTAGCATTATGACTTAAGTCGTAGCATTTGCCACCGTTTTGAAGTGCAATGGGTTCCCATCCACTAAGACCCCATGGAGAAACGGTGTTTTCACTACTATAATTTGTAAAAGTGTAAACAACAGTATCCAACGAGGAAGACAACATATCTAATAATATGGTTTGTGTTACACCATCGTAATTTGAATTCCAACTTCCACCTATCAAGCTCTTTGGAATCATAAAGCTTTGTCCATGTTCATCAGAGAACACAATTATAACTCTTTTTGCATTTGGTCGCCAACTAATTTTAAAATTTTGTAATTCTGGAACTGATTCATCAATAGCTGCACCAACCATTGTTGCCCATGTAAGCTCATCTAATTGCCATGGCTCTGATGACGAAAGATTCGCAAGAGCTAAATATAAAGCATCATAAAGCATTTCATATTGGCCATTCATAGTATTTTTATCCAAAGAAGAAAATTTAGTCATGAAATCTTCAAACGAACCTAGATCATTTACCAGTTCTAAATAATTATAATTTCCATAAACGCCTGGAGTACGAGGACCAACAATTAATCCCCACTGAATAACTGTTTCATCTTTATAATTCTTTGCAAATTGATTTAAAGCCGTCATCACAGCTTCAATTTCAGAAATCATGGATCCAGACCAATCGATGATAAACAGCACATCTGTTTCTTCCATTTCACTATCTTTATCCGCCTCACCATCACAATCGTCATCTTGACCATTACATTGGTCCTCTAAGAGCGGCAAGACCTCATCCTTACAGTACCCCTGTATAAACACGTCGGATGCGTCATAGTGGCCCCAGGCACCCTCTGAACACGTTCGCATTCCAGGAAGACAAATCCCCACGTTAACTGTATCTGGAGGTCCAGTATAACAAGTTTTAAATAAATCTTCATCAATCAGTTGATTACAATTATCATCATGATTATTGCACAATTCATAAGGAAGAGCCATTCCTGTATATGGATCACATTGAGGATCCGCTGGAATTTGCCAAGAACACATAGCGAAACAGGGTGTAAACCCAATTACTGTACAATCTAACGTCTTACATTCACAAGTTTTATATCCACTTCCGCAAAGAAGAGGGTCTTCCTCACATGGGAATAAAGTACCGATATCTTGAATTGTACAAAGACAATCTAAACCTTCATCAACGCCCCCATCACAATCGTTATCAAAACCATCACAGATCTCAATATCTGGTTGTTTCGCAGTACAGGATCCCCATTCGCCGTCGACACATGTTTCGTATCCACCCTCACACGCAGTGCTACAAGGTCGAAATAAATCTTCGTCAGTTAACCCATTACAATCATTATCGATTCCATCACATATATCAGGTTTTTCAACTCCACATTCCCCACAAGCATTTAACTGACCTTCATCAATTTCTCCATCACAATCATTATCGATTCCATCACAAATCTCTTCAACACATTCAGTTATACACTGACCTTCTTTAATATGGCCTTTATCACAATAAATGATTTTAGTACCTGGCAAGCCTAAATCGGTTGTACATCCTTCTTCGTCCATTTTAAATTGGCTAGGATCGCATTCTAAATATTTCTCACATTCGCTGATCGATAAAACTTCCGGAGGATCTTTACATATATCTTTTACAATTGCAATTCTATATAACGGCCCTCCAACAGCTGGGCAAAAATAATATTCTGTTCGAATACAAGCCAATTCATATTCTTCTGCTGTCATTGCCGGCTCAACCGGAGTTATATCTTTCGGAGCAGCTTGAGGAAGATCAGTTGACATATATGGGAGAGGCTCATCCATAAATCCATCACTGCACGATATTAATCCAAAGCTTAATATCAGTGCTAGTAATAATTTTTTCACTCTATGCCTCCCCCATCTTTTTGCTAACCATCAATTTATCAATTTTCATTTTTTCATGTTCTTTCTGTAGGGTTTCTGTCCAGTTTTTTATATCCGATGCCGTCGTTTCATCCAACATATCCCATAAAGATTGATTTTCATCCATTAGTTTCGCTATTTCTTTCTCTAAACTTTTTATTTTTTCTTTTAAAGAAACAATTGTTTTATTTTTAATTGTCGTCATTATTCCATTCTTTTAATAATGCTTTGCATAATCTTAAGATAATTTGATTATAATTGTTATAAATATTAATTTTGTTTAAAGAAGCTTTCTTGAGCCATTCTTCAACTTGTTTTTTGTCGACGCTGTGATCTTCATGATACGGACTCACTTCTTTATTTCCTCTATTCTATTTCATCTAATCTTTTTGTGTCTCCACTTTTTTTATATGGCGGCCCATCAAACGAATCGGTAAAATCTATAAAATCCTCCAATGGTCTTTGAAACGTTTCTATCTTTTTCTTTATTTGTGCCCTAGTTGGTTTGGAAATTCTTGGCAAATCAGTCTCTAGCCTGAAGCCCATTTCGATATTTTCACTGTCAATTCTTTCAATAGATATTTCTGATGCATCCTCGCATAAACCCATTGTGTCTTCTATGAAGGCCACATCCTGTTCATTTTCAGGTACAATCCTTAATGTGAATCTATCGAATTCAATTTTCATCTAACTCATGGCCATCCTTTACTTTTTCTAAATCTTCTGTTCCTTCAATAATTTGAAGCGCTTCGAGTATATGCTCAAATCCAATTTCCGTATACATTTCTGTAAGATTCCTTTTTGCTTCGAAAGCAGATAATTTTCCTTTTTGAAATTCAATACATATTAAACACATATTAACACCCCACGATTGCAGCATATGCTATAGTAGCAAAAAGAACAACCAAAGAAAATGCTGCCAGCCAAGCGGCGATTCTATCTTTCTCTTCTTGTCTCATTTAAACACCTTTTCTTTCGCTGTTGCATATAAAGAATTTAAAAATGATTTTTTTAATTTTATTAAGCGATCAAATTTAACTTGCTGCCTTGCATCGGTATATAACGTTGTTGGTTTATTAATTTTTCCATCAATTAGTTGATCACCGAAATCATAAAATTTTGATTTCGGCTGGGCGCCAAATGCATAATTTACAAAAATCAATACTAAAAACAATGTCATAAAAATAATTTTTTTCATTCGTATACTCCTTTTAAGAGTTCATCCAATATACTTTTGGTTTCTTCGACAATATCATACTTATCTAAATCTTCATGAGAGACCCAAGCCGAATCTGTATGCTCAAAATTTATCTTAAGCTTTCCTTCAAAACCATGAGCTACATAATAATGAAGCCGGCCGACAGATTTGATATGATCTAAATTGGAAACTTCTAAATTGGTTTCCTCTTTGGTCTCTCTTATAGCACCATCTTCAAAAGCTTCTTCTTCTTGGATATGACCACCCGGAATTGACCAACGACCCGCACCATACCCAACTTCATCACTTCTTTTCAAGATTAGAGAGCGCTCTTGTGAATCCAAAACAATAACTAAACCAACTTGTTCAGTATCTTTTTCATCAGCTTCTCCTACGCGCTCTACCATAAAACCTCTCCAATTTTCGAATATTCTTTGCATATTTTATTAACTCTACTAAATCTTCAGTGTGAAATTCATGTGTTATATCTTTATAAAAAAGTTTAATATTTTCAATAGGTTGTATTATTTTTTTTTCCTTTTGTCTTATTTTTAAAGGCTTTGGAAAGATATGCGAGATTCTATCTACTTCTGGTAATACTAAATTCATAACGATATATTATTATTATACTAGTAACTAGTGATGTTGTAAACGTTTACTGAAAACTATTTATAAACGTTATGAAAGTTGGTGATCTAGTCACGATCAGGTCGATGTACACCTTTAATAAAATTAATACAGTCATTGGGGGTGTCACCACCGACAACTGGAAACTTAACTTGGGCATAGTAACCGTTGTCTTCAGAACAGACGACAATCGAAAATTTGCAGAAGTTGAATGGCTTATCTGGGATAAGGAAGGCTCTGGGGAACCAGATCAACTCATGCTGTGCAATCACCTGGAAATTCTAGCAGAAGGTTAAAAACCAAATTTGGTCATAATAGATTCGATAATAAAGTTATAGTTTTCATTTATTTCATCATCACGTAAATTAACGTCGCTCTTTTGCAGATTCTCTAAAAAGTCTTCGAAATCACCCATCTTGGTGTGGCCGTGTTGTTTTGATGACGCGTCAAAATATCTTTTGGCGGACTTTTTATCAAACTTCACGCCCCAACCTTGTGCTTCTAACAATTCTTTTATTAAAAGGTTATGAACTTGCTTGACCGCTTGTTTTTTGGCATATTCTTTTGCGTCTTGTTTCGACATACCTTTTTTCATTAATTCTTTAGCAATTTGTTCTGCAGACTTGGAACTTTTGATTTTATTGTCTAAAACATTATATTTTTCCATCTCTGCCTTATATTTCTTTTCGGCAGCGGCCATCAGCCTGGTCGCGTCAAGCGCAGTCGCATCATCAGGTAAAACACCACGAGCATGCATTTTTATATGTGACAAAACCTCTTCATCACATGTTCTGTTCTTTCCACAACCTTTCGCAGCAATTGCTAACACGGTCGTTGCATAACCATATTTTGAGTAAAAAGCATTATAGGCAATCGCACCCCCCTTCCCCCAGAAGCCTTTGCCAGAAACCTTCATCGCCTCCCTCTTAAATCCTTTAACATTTTTAAAGCCTTTGAGTAATTTATCCAATGTTGGGGTTTTCTTTGAGAAGAATTTTGGCGCAGCTTTTTTAACAAATCCTTTGACAGTTCCTTTCTTGGCCGCTTGTTTGGCAAAATCAGTGCCCTTCTTCAGTCGCTCACCGACCTTCTTGAGCCGGCTTGCCAGAACGCGCTTCTTTTCCTCGGCCGCGATTCGGGCCACTCGTTTTTTGGCATATTCTTTTGCGGCTTGCTTCGGCATGCCTTTTTTCATTAATTCTTTAGCAGTTCTTTTTTCGGCTTGTCTTAGGGTAGCTTTCGTCGCTGTAAACGCCTTCTTGGCCACACCACCGCCTGGTATTAAATAAAATGGAAGTTCTGCTAGAGATGTTGGCCAAACCGACGTAACAACATCTTCACCAAAACCGGCCACTTTGGGCCCAACGCCTAGGCCTGTCCCCCAAATATCTCCAGCATGGCCCTCCCAACTGGATCCGAAGTCGCTGGATCGGTCAGCCAGTTCTTCTGCAGAAATTTTATGGCCAGGAGCGCCAGGAATATCTTTCTGAAATTTAAATTGCCGCTGGCCAGATATTCCAAGTGGATCCGTCCACCGCCACCCAGCCGGTTCTTGTGTAAAAACATCATCGTCGTCCATTCCAGCAATGTCGACTTTTTCACCTGCTGCCGCGCTATGCTTCTCCATCTTTTTATAAAATCTAGCTCTGGCCGATGGTGAACCGCTTTGGGTTTTCATTGCTCTGTCTTTTGAACTGGTGTTTCTATACCAATGAGCGATTTCTTTATTACCAATTTCTTGTGCAGTGGTCATTCTAGCTTTTGTACCACCAGCTTCAATAGCATCCCTATTTTTCATATTAAAAGCTATGGCTGCGTTATCATGAAGACGCATCCTTTTTGCGCGCACGGGATTGCTATAAGCTTTTGTCCATTTCTCTTTTAAACCTGGATTAAATTTAAAATACAACGCGTTAATTTTCTCGTAGTCAGGAGCATCTTCGTCTTCCAAAAGGACATTTTGTATTTCTTCTTCAATAATCTGATCAATATAATCTAAATTATTCATAATACAATTCCTTATCTTTTGGTGACTTGTTTAACCAAAGATTCAAAAATACGATTATGTTTAGCAGAAACCTGTTCTTTAATGGTCATACCAGATGGTGTTTTTGCCGGCATCACGGGCGGTGGTGGCTTCGGAGGATCCGTCGGAGGTTTAACCTCTGGAACTTCAGGAACTTCAGAAGCAGTAACCGGACCTGTATCTAATTCATCGAGTTCGCCTAGCTCATCGAGTTCTTCATATAACTCTTCTTCCATCTCGTCATCATAACCATCTTCATGAAGATCTTCTTCCATAGCGGGAACGTCCAGAGCTTCGGATCCAGCAATGGGATCCCACGTCTCATCAAGATCTTCTTTGACGTTTGCTTGTCGTTTACGAACCAATTTTTTATATTTCTCTTTTTCCTCTCTGGACGCGCGCGTCGCCGGCGGTTTCGGGACTCTTACGGTTTTCGTCCTAGCCGGTTTGCTTGGGTCAAGCGCATGCGAAACGGTCTTTGGATCCGCGAACACTTCTTCTAAATCATTTCCCAAAATCTCATCAATTACTTCTTTAATTGTTTGTCTTAAAATATTCTCTGTTAGCTTCATATTAATTTCTCCGATGAACGCGATAAAGTCGTATACTTTAATTAGTATCTATATGTCCTTATCAACAAATTTTGGGTATTCTTTTTTATAACGAACAGTTATAAACCCTGGAACCCCACCAATACGTGCAGCTTTTCCATCAGATGAATTGAGAAATCCTATTTCTAAATTCTCACAAGAACATAATGTTGTGATGTTTTCATCATTGGGGATGTTATAATTACTGAACTCATCACTACACGAAGGGCACACAACAAATGATTTAAAAACATATACTTCTTCTTCATTTTCTTCGTAGGTCGCGCCAAATCCAATTTTCATTTAGTTCCTTCGTTGCGGCTATGTGTACCAAAAATTCTATCAAAGAATATCCAAAATGTTGCAAAATTCTTTTTTGTATCTTTGCGATGGTGATGAAAATGAAACTCACCTAAGTAATCCTTTTTTGGATATTTATGTAAATAATAATGTGTTACTTCATAAGAAAAAAGATACGAGAACAAACCAATCCCAAAAAACATATTTGTGTAATATCCTGTTATACAACATACAGCAGATAAAGATATCCAACCCCACCAAGGAATAAGAGCATATTTTTTCCACTGTTTCATATAGTCATATTTATGATGCATGGTATGTACTTTTCTCCAGCGTCTTAGTAATTTTGTATTACCTAATTTACCATGAAAAATGAAACGATGATTTAGATATAGAAGTAAAGCAGCAAGAAAATGTCCTAATAAAAAATATGCTATTACTTCCACTATTATCCTTTAGTTAATTATTAAAGAGGTTCTGGCTCTGGCGCCTGGAACGTCTTGCTCAATGCGATCGATCTCTCTGGGCCATGGCGAAGATCCTCTCCGGACCATATCCTTCTCCCCCTCCGGCTCATCGCGATGGAATCTCGACATCGCCGACCCGCTCTTCTCTATCTTTTAACCTTCTTTCTTTTTCTTTTCCCATAAAATATCCAATTTCTTTAAGCACTCTATGACCAAGGGTTTGATATATCATACTGGGAATGGTAGCCACCATGTCGCCGTACATGTCGCGGGCACTTTCAAAGTGGGTTCTTGCAGATTCTTCATCTTCCTTTTGCATGGCTTCACTAGCTTTAATCCAGGGCCCAAGAATGTGTCCAAAGGCCGCGGCAAAAATTCTAGGACCAAGTTTTTCATAAGTCTTCTTAAAAATATATATCGTATTTTTCCGCTCTTCCGGGGATAGGTACCCACCTTGGCCCTTCCAGGCATGAGCGCGCCATAACAAAAGCGTACCAAGAGGATTTTTAAACATCACCTTCCCCTCATCCACCGGTGTTCTCATCGTTGTCTTCACCGGCGTCGATGTTTCTTTTTGGTTTTTCATTTCCCATGTTGGCAGGCTCTTAACGTCGTCGAGAAAGGTCGGATCCCAAGGTAAGTCTTCCATGTCCTCTTCATGAAGGCGTTCTGTTACGGCAACCAGGTGTTTTACAATAGCCTGTTCTGCTGAAATCTTCAGCCGCTTTCCCTGTGACACACCTATTAACCAGCGATTATCGACAGCTGCATATTTTTTATTAATTTGTTCCATTTCTTTATTAAACTCTACACCTCCTTTGCCCTCCGGTTCCGGAGCTTCAGGAGTTTCTTGACCGTGTGGTACCACAACCGGGGCAGCTGGTTGAGCTGTTGGTTCTTCCGTCTCTGGTGCTTCTTCACCAGGATCCGTTCCGCCACGGCCTCTATTAGCTCTTGTCGCAAAAAAATCGATCACACCCTTCTGCGCAGCCCAAATTTGGTTCATTGGTGGCTTCTCCGCCGCGACACGAGAGATATAATAGATTATTCTTTGTATTGTTCTGTCTCTACCGGGTTCAGGTAAATAATTCGATAACCATTCTCTAGCCTTCTCTTCTCCAACGCCGTATAACGCCATGGCCAACATATAAGAAGGTTCTTCAATTTTAGGTTCACCTGAAGTGGTTTTGCTTAATTCTATAATAGCATTTCGGAAAGCGCTATCAATATTAAATAAGTTCTCTAAATTCATTAATTCCTTAGATCGATCACCCCATTTTTGTGCACGTCCAACGACAGCTCCGCCTCCCATTTGACTTCCGCCTTCGACTCCGGCCTCACCAGGCCCTTTTTCCTCGGGCGTCGACGCTTCACCCTCCTCTTCGGTGTCGCCGGCGCCTTGCCCCGTCGTGCCAGCGGCGATCTCAGCCGCTTTCTGTTTTTGAAATAATGCTGCCCTTTCTTTCCATGGCATTTTTGCCAAGGCCTCGGGAGAAAAAGTTTTAGGATCAAATGCTCCACCTTTTCTTCTTTGAATAAATTGTTCTTCGAGATCAAAATACTCGCCTAAAACAGCGGTAATTTCTTCAAGAATAATTGTTGTTAATTTTCCTTCAGACAAAATCATAACTACATTATCTCCCTTAATTCTTAATTAGTTAAAAAAAAAGCTTTACTTTCTAAAAAAAGTACTTACAATATATTCATACCGGAGAAAAAAATGAATAAATTGTTTAGCTTAAGTATTATTTTAGTGTTTTCATTAACTGGTTGTTTTATTTCTACGACTCCAGAAGCTGACAACCCCCGGCCGGCCTATGTTTACTATGATAACGCTTACGGTACTTATGTACATTTACCATATAAAATTAAACATATATCATCACGTTATGTTTTTCGAAGATACATAAAGAATTATCGCGGACATTATAAAAACTATACTAGGCATATGCGTTTTCATAAACCAAAAGTCTATGTAAAAAATAAAGGCCATTCGAAGAGAAGCAATAAAGGCAAAAAAGGCAAAAAAGGCAAATCGAAATTCAAAAAAAGGTGACGTTATTCTTCATCTGAGTTTTTAATGACCTTCCCTTCGTCATCAATTTGAAATATTTCCTTACCTTCTGGATCAATTGATTCCGGATCTTGTTCTAAACGAGATCTTAAAGTATTCATGGAGACCCTCTGTTACATAATAAATAGTCCAGCTCTTTATAAGAAGCCAAAAGACATTTTATCTTAAAAACAAGCGCCTAGTTATTAATATGAAGGTAGGCGACATGGTTAGGTGGGCAAGTTCCAAAAACGATGAAGATATTTATAAAGATTTAAATATTCCACCCGAAAGAAAGAATGATTTAGGACTTATAATAGATATCGACGTATGGGATTATATGGAAACTGAACCAGAAACAATAATCATTGAAGTATATTTCTTTAAGATTGGTATCGTTTGGTGCAACCCAAGTAGTTTAGAGGTCGTAAGCAATATAAAAGATATTGATTAAATCTTGTTTTCATCCTTCGACGTTAACGTCGACGGCCACCGGTGCGCATATCGTAATTGGTCCAGCCGCGTTTGTTCTCTTCCAGGGGCCTGACGTCTTTCTTTAGCCTTTGCAACGGCGCCAGATTTATAATCAGCTATAGTGCTAGCGCGAGAAGAACCATATGGCATGTCTGACGGTCTATGCGCTGCAGCCATGC
>Ga0208684_1000467_pt1 | contig 29494 bp, 25 predicted proteins | sample MalvireepMed_b05_FD_184245 | JGI IMG/M metagenome (GOLD analysis project Ga0208684, IMG submission 184245) | Marine viral communities from the Global Malaspina Expedition - Malaspina viral metaG DeepMed_b05 (SPAdes) (version 2) | ecosystem: Environmental > Aquatic > Marine > Oceanic | place... | reverse complement strand
GGGCAAAAGCCTGTCCCACCCGCGCAATCACGCCGGTGTCGAGCAGACATTTCGGCAGCGTGTGCGAGATCGTCTGTGTCGTGGCCGCCGCTGTCAGCTCCGTGTAATCAAACACCAGCACGTCGGTGAATCCCGTCATGCCCCGTTCATTAGAATTTAACCTATACCAATTAGCCATAATATCCTCCTTGTAATTAGTCTGCTGCGGTTAATTTCGCCAATCCACGCGGAGACTTGCAGCAAAGCGAGTAGATCACCTTGGTGTAGCCGCGCTTCCCGCCGCCCTCGTCAGTCATGTCAACCGTGTGAAGGCTGTCCATTGTCTGAAGCTCGAGGAGCGAGGTGTCCAGAATCAGCCCTGCGTCATCGTCAAACGTCCCGTTTGCGTCCGTGTTAAGGAACACGCTCGGAACCAACGCCAGCTTGCCAAACGAGCTGTTGAAGGTTTTGACCTCCATGCTGATCGTCTTGCTGCTGTTGTTGTCGTTGACCTTGAACCGGCCGGCGGTGGCACTGGCTGCGCCCGTGTAGTTGGCCACTGCGGCCTCTGTACGGGTGAAGTAGTCCACCAGCTCGATCAGCTCGGGGCTGAACACCGCCATGTAGCTCTTCTTGGTTCCGTGAACCTCGAAAAGACTCTGGAGGATGCCGTTAAGCACCACCTCGGTGATCGTCGCTCCGTTGTGAATCTGAGCCGACGGCGTGCGGAAACTGCTCGGCACATCACTCGGCCCCGCGCTGTCGATCCAATCGAACAGACCGCGTGTGGCCCAAGGTGTGTCCTGATCCCCGGACGTGCGATCCTGTCCGCCGCAAACAACGGCTTCAACATCGCGTTTCAACTCCTGAACTGCCTTCCGCTTGCCATAATCGTATTCCGAATCGACTGCGGCGGTGTCCACCAACTGCTGCACGTCCGTAACTCCGAACGAGCGCCGTGATATATGTATGTAGTTACCGAACCGGGCGCGCTTCGTCGCCTTGTTGTCGAAACTTGTAACATCCTGACCCTCCGGAATACCTGTCCGGTTTACCGAGTCTAGGGTGTCTGCAAGCACTTCAACAAAGGTGGCGTTTGGCCCCGGCCCCTTCTTCATAGAACTGACCACGGGTGTCTCTTCCGGTTCCAAAACCGTCAAGACATTCCGCAAGTCCTCCCTATTGCCGCCCGTATCACCGGGCACACTGTAAGAATTTGCTCCTGGCATCTTATTTTTCCTTGTTTTTACGCGGCAGCTTGCCGCGCTTTGCGTTTAGCGGAGAACATTTTTTGTAGCGCATCAGCCGAGCCGTAGTCGGGACTGCTCTCATCGTAGAAGGCATCGTCGGCGCTTGAGGCGGCCTTGTCGGCCGGTGTCCCTCGGGTCGGCGCCGGGGCCGAATTGCTGCGCACCGAAACTGGTGCGGGCGATTCCCCCTTGGCGCTCTTCTTGGTCTTGCCGTTCATCATTTTCTCTATTTGCTGCAAGCCAATCATCTGCGCCGTCACGATGCCTCTCCAGTGGGGAAGCCTCTTGACCTCGGGAACAGCGGCGGCGATTTCCATCGCCTGCTTGTAGAACACACTCTTGGGGTCCTTCCATTCCGGAAACATGTTGTAAACCGGCTCGTTGAACCGTGTCTCCTTCGTGTTGTACTCCTTGATCTGTTCCTCCCTCTCGGGGATGCTTACCATGAGATGCGTCTCCGCATCCCGCTTGGCCTTCTGCACCTCCGACGGTTCAATATAGACCTCCTTATCGCTATCATCAGTGTAGGACCCGCCCTCGGCGTGTTCCTCGCACCAATGTTTCACGTTAAGCCACTTCTTTTTCTCGTCACGCAACTGCTGCACGGTGTTGATGTTTGCCAAAGGCCCGTCACCCGGGCCTGCCACCGGTTGTTCGGCGACGTTGCGATAGGTTTCAACCTCCTGCTCAAGTTCCGTAACTCGATCCTCTGCCTGCCTTGCACGCTCCTCCGACTCCTTGGACCGCGCCGTCATCTTGTTGATCCGCTTCTGGAACTTTTTCTCCCATCGCGCATCCGCATTTTCCGGCTCGGCCACCGTCTCCTCGGGTTCATCGGGCTCCCCGGATTCCTCCTCCGGATCGGCTTGCGCCTCCTCTTCGGGTTCCTCCGATTCCTCCGGCTGATCCTCCGGGTCCGGGACGATAGAGGGCGCCTCTTCAACGGGCTCTTCCTCTGCATCCGCCGGGGACTGTTCACCTGTGTCCCCGGTTTCCGTCTGCTCCCCACTTTGTTCGCCCGTTGCCGGTGCGAACATGGACGAGAGCTCATCCACTGATATGTTGTCTGCGGGTTTAAGGGCCTCCGCCACGCCTGTCTCTATATTAGCCATGCTTTATACCTTGCATTGAGGTGTCCATTGTTTGATTGCCTCCAAACAAAGAAAAAGGTCGGGGAGGCTTTTACCTCCCCGACCCTCATCTGTTTAGCAACAATGTGCCTTGGGCGACCGTTTAGACCTGTTTAGACCTGTTTAGACCTGTTTTTAATTTCTAAAAACCCTTGCAAGAGATGGCCCAGCGCATCCACCGCCCCGGCCGAATGGGCCAGCCGCCCATAATCCCCCGCCAAATTCGGATCCGACATGAAGCGCACCAGCTCATCCCGGTGATTGCTTACCAGCAACTCCACCGCCTCCCATCGCGGATCACCCATCAGACCCCGGATGCTGTCCGCAATAAAATCCTCTTCCTTCCTTGGCTCGCCGTCGCTCATGCACCCAGCCTTCCGATCTGCGCGTTCTGTTGCTGCACAAGCTGATGTTCAAGTTGCTTGGCGCGCCGCTCAATCATGCCCGCCACATGCTCATCCTCCTGAATTTTTTTCTGTGCCGTCGGCGTCTGCGCAAGCTGCCCCAGTTCGTTGAGCCGCAACTCATACGCCTGCCCCTCCTTCACGTCCACCGGCACACCGGCCATGAGTTGTGCAAACACATTGCGCTCCTCCTCCTTCTCCTGCTCGCTCGCCGCCTCGGCCGGTCGCAGCAGGCGCTCGCCCATGTTCGGGTCAACAAAGTCAAACACGACCTTCATCAACTCGGTGCGATCCACCACACCGTTGATGTCAAACTCACCCACGGCAGCACGCAGGAGCTCGAGCTTCTGCTTCACCAGATCCGAGTCGAGGTTGGCGACATTAAACGCAAGCTGAATGTCGTACTGGCCCAGTATCTCCTGCCGCGTGGTCTGCAACGGTTCAGCCTGGTTGCTGCCCACCACGCGAAAATAAAACGGCTCGGGCAGAAACTGCTGGCAGAGCTGCAACACCTGTTGCGCCACATCGCGCCAGTAGTCGAGCCACTTGCGAACCATGTTCTGCTGCCGCATCTGCGAATAGGCCACGTTGGCCTCATCCACCGGGCGACCAAAGTAGCGGTCGGCCGTCGTGCGGATGCTCTCCTCGATCTCCTTGCTCCCGGCGTCATGGCGCGGGCTCTCCGCGTACTGATAATCATCGGCACGCATCCGGGGCACCATGACCCCCGGCCCCCACTTGCTTGGCGCCCGCCCGTGCGGGTGCAGGAGCGGCGGCATGGTGGCCAGATAGGAGCGGTCCACCCGGCCGTCCCACTCGGTCTTGATCTGGCGCTGCCAAGTGTGGGCGATCTCGCCGTAGCCGCGTGAGTCATCGACGCGCCGCGAGAGGTATTCGCGCCGCATCAGGACAAAGGGCATCCGGCAGTGCGCGTAGTTGAGCAGTTCATGCTTGGCCACGATCTCGCTGCCGGACTCATCCGAGGTGAGGTGCGGACTGAAAATGATGATGTAGATTCCCGGCACACCGGTCTTGGGGTCCACTCGCCGCTCGAAGGCGTGCACGATCTCATAGAGGTTCTCGGTGTCCAGATCGAGCTGGCCCGGCCGCGTGCCGCGCCGGGTGAGCCGCCCGTTGTTCTGATAGTTGGTCGAGGTCGTGTTGCCCTTCGCCCGTTCAATGACCTCCGACGCCCAGCGCTTGTCCCAATCCTGGCTGACCACCGCGTCCTGTATCTGCTCGGCCGTCATGTACTGGCGATAATAGAGTCGGCGCGCCTTCTGGATGTCGGTCGTGTCCGGCGGCGCAAAGAAATCCTCGCCCACCTTCAGCGCCACGATGGTCGGGCGATCCTTGTGCACCATCGGCACCGTCACCTTGCCCTCACCGAACTTGCGCAGATCAGAGATCAACTTGCGCACCTCCGCGTCGGACACGTCAAAGTTTTGTGTCGCCAACAAATTCTGCACGATCACGAAAACAGCATCGTCGTTTGCGGGATCGAGCAGCATGGTTGGCAGCTCGGCAAGCGCCGGGTCACTCATCGCCGCGTTCTTCAGGTCCTCGAGGTCAATCGTCTCGTAGTAGCGCTGCGTTTCCCTCTCCCAGAACACGCCGACCACCGCCAGCCCGTTTTCCAGATAGTAGTTGGCCGCCAGCTCCGCCTCGGGGAAAAACTCGTCCATCGAGTTGCTCAACATGTAGCGCAGGAAGTTGGTTGTCTGGAACGCCTTGTTCGCATCGTTGCTCTCGGTCGGCATCGCCTGCACGGTCATGCTGCGCAGCGAGGTCAACAGCATGTCGGTGTCCTCGTTCACATACGAGTCAATCAGCGGCACACGACTGTCACTTGAGCCATCGAAGGGAACCGGGTCGCGCCCGAGCTTCTTCTTCCACTTGCGCCCGTCATCACTCTGGCCGGACCAGATGTTGTAGCGGTTCTCCCAGTTCTTGTTCTTGCGATCCACCAGATCGCTCTCGGTCGCCTCGCGGTACTCGTTGAGTATCTGACCGAGGTTCAGCTCATAGATTAAATTGTCGGATTTCATAGCACCTCCACCATCGCCCCCCCCACAGGCAGCTTCAAATAACGCCGGACACTCTCCCGCGAAATCTTTTTATGGCCCCCGTCCGTGTTCACGCTTTCCAGTTTACCGGTGTCGAGCAGCCGGTAAACCGTTCCCTTCCCAACCCCAAGAAGCTGGGTGACGGCCCCGACCCGTAACAGAAGCGGCAACTCGTTAAATTGCTTCATTCAATCTTCTTCACCGGCCGGATATTACGTCTCAGCGCAATATCGTCAAGGGGGCAAAATCAAAAATCAGGGGCGTCCCCGCCCGTGGCCGCAAAGGCCACCGGATCGAAGTGATGGATGCCGTCCTTGAACATGTAGCGGTCCGGGTCGATTACGTCCTTGAGGGCACCCTTGAGGCCGTCCAGACCGGTGTATTCGGCGTAGCCGTAGATCGACTGCTCGCACGCCTCACTGATGTAGTAGCGCGGCGCGTTCATCATGCTCACCGGCTTGCTCTCGTCGTAGTCGAGCATGTCGTTGATCCCCTGAATCCCGTCCTCGATCTGGCCGCCCGGCGCCGGGAAGAACACCATGCCCGGCACAATGAGGTTGCCCTCCTCGTCGTGGTCGTCCTGCTCGAGCATGATGATCGGTGTCATGCCGCTCTTGGCACTGGGCACCTCCGCCCCGCCGAAGCGCGAGTCGATGATGCGCCGGTAAATCTCCTCGCCGTCCTCCAGCTCGAGGATCATCTTCTTGTAGCTCACCAGACTCAGGCCCAGCCCGGTCTGCGCCGGACCCGGCTTGCCGTCCGGCTTGTCGCTGGGCAGCGCCCACTCACCGTACTGCTGGCGGTTGGGCCATTCCCGGTAGAGGAACACACGGTTCAGGTCATCGATGATGTACCACTTGATGAACCAGTTCTTGCTCCCGGCCGGGTCCACCGAGCAGTAGCGCGTGCCGCTGCCCGGCACCTTCTCCGCAGGAACCACATGCACGTTCTCGTTGAACTTCGGGAACGCCTTTCCCTCAAGCCGCTCCGCCCAGCCATACGCACGGATCTTGACCTCCTCGCTGCTCTTGCCCTCGAGCATCTTTTTAACATTGTGATAACCGCCGAACGGATTCCAGATGGAATGAAAACAAATCATCCTTGCGTTGCGCCGGATCGGCTGAAGGATGTAGGGCATGTGACCGGGCTCACACCCGGCCACGTTCACGTTGTCCGGAAGAAGCTCGCTCTCGGAGCTCTCCAGCACCCTGGCCCCGCTCTGGTACTCCTTGACCGTCATGCTGTACCCCTTGACCGGGGTGAAGGTGATGATCAGCTTGCCCGAGCGCGTGGCGATGCGGAAACGCAGCGTCCTGACCAGATCATAACCAATCAGCTCATCGGCCCAAATCAGATCGAGCTCACCGCCCTCGAACACCGATTCCATCATCGAATAATTCAGGAACCGGCAGCGCGAACCGTTGGGCAGGATGAACACCTGATCCGAGAAACCGCCCTTGTCGGTCCATCGGACATTGGTTGTCCTACCCTGCTTGCCGATGTCGCGCCATTCGACCGGCAGATAGCGCCGGATGACCGGCTGCTGCATCTCGATGCTGCTGGGCAGCGTGGAGTGCAGACACCACACGTTGCACTTATCCTTGGCGCACATGGTTTCCACCACATACTTGGCGGCAAAGTCGGTTTTACCCGCCCGGTTGCCACCCAAGATGAGCAGTTCATCCGACACCTTGAGCAGTTCCCGGGCGCGCTTCCACGGCGCGAGCTCGAACCCGCTGTTTAGCGGGTCATTGTTGGAGAGCCCAATCGCCTGCTCGCGCTCCTCAATGAGCGCCGCCAGATACTCGACCCCCTTGGACTCGGAGATCCGAAGCATCTCCTGATCCGTGAACTCCGGAAGGATCGGGTGGGCTGTCTGCTTGAACCCCATTACACAAAAGGCACATCGTCGTTTAGAACCAGATCAAAACTCAACGATCGCTTGGTCAGCCGGACAAGCTTCTTGTAATTAAGATGCTTGTTGATGGAATGAATTGTCCAACCATAACACATCCTATATTGATCAACCAGATTATGACCCTGCTTTTGCCAATCAACCTTTAACAACTGCTCCCTCAAGGTGAAAATAGGATCACCCTCCTGCCACATGCCTGTCTCGCGGGTTCCGGTAATCAAATCATGATAGAACCTTTCTGCCAGCCCCGCCTGCGAACAACCACAACCATCATACTCAACCCACCACTGTGCAATGGCAGCTAGTGACGGCAGTTTTCTCAGCAGTTTGTTGTCTGCAAGATTCTCAACGATATATTTTATCGGTTCCTTTAACCTCACAAACTCCAGCTCTATCTCATCATCCGGAATATAAGACTTCATTCTATTGAACGGATTTCTTGGTTTTCCATTCGGGACACCAGACGCACAGGAGAACCTTGCAATCCTCTCGTACCAACTCGCCTGAGTGTTGGTACACTTACCAAGCATCCCCGCCAACCTGAACCTGTCTGCGTTGGTTCTTTTCCGACCAATATCGACCTTGAGCATGCCCTCTCTGGGAACACCCATGATAACGTGCATCTGCTGGGCCGACTTTGAGTCCAGCAATGCCTGCAACCTTGTTTGACCGTCCATCAGGACACCCTCGTCATCGAAGATGATCGTGGAAACATATCCCAGGAAGTTGCCGTTCCTCATATCCTTCTCGATCTGGGCCGCCTTCACTCTGGACATCGAACGGTTTGTTGCCTCTCCACCCTTGCCGCCATTGAAGCTTATCAGTATTTTTGAAGCGACCCCGGGTGTGATCTCCGTATAAACAGAACACATGACGGGCGAGTGAAACTCATGCTTCACATCGCCGCGTTCATGCAATTCCGTCTGTATATTGCACACACGTCTCTGTGCCTTGTCCTGTTCCCTAATCAACTCTTCGGTTGTTGTTATGTTCTTTATCGACATGACTACTCCTTCCTTCAGTTTGTACCCAATTGGGTTGGTTTATGTTGTTTGCCTTTCATTTAGCCACCTTTCTCCTCCTTCTTCACCGGCTCAACCACCGCTGGCGCAATTGACCACGTTTCACCGGCATCGTGAATGACCTGTTCAAGGACATTCGCCGCGTTCTGCACTTCCTGTTGCTGCTGACTTGCGAGTTGCAGCGCGAGGTTCGCGAGCACTCGAAGTGCTGCTTGTGCGTTGGCCTTGTTCACGTCGGCCTGACTTACGGCCCCATCTGTCTTTTCGTTTTCTTTTGCCATTTGTTTTATTTGTTTTCTTCTGTTATGTCAGGACAATGCGCGACTGTCGCCTCGCCGTTGTCCTCAATGATTTCCGGTTCAACCACTTCATCGGTCGCCTCCTCCTTCTTTTTCCCGCCGGATAGCGGAAAATCGAAGCTGCTCACCTTGACCTCCCAATCGTGAATGGTCTTGCCGTTTTTTTCGTATCTGGTTGGACACAAGCGACCATGCACAAGTATGCCCGAACCTTTCTTGAACCACTTGCGTATGTTATCCGCCAGCGTGTCCCAAGCGCTGCATTGGAACCACACAGGGTCCTTGTCTTTACCCTGACTAGCGGCCAAGTTGAAATTGGTCACGTTGCCATAATCTTCGTGCGGTGTAGGGTCCGCACCCAGCCTTCCCTCTATTGATATGTGTATCATAATGCTATTCCTCTGTTGTTGTAGCCTCCTTGTAAGGCTCAAAGCGCATGGCCCCCTTGTGAAAGATATAATCGCTCTTGCCGCAGGGACCGTTGCGCTGCTTGACGATCACAAGGTTTCGCCTCTTTTTTCCAGCCCACCCCTCGTCGCTCTCCCACATGTCGCGCTCGGCATTGTTTCGCGGCTGCGCATCGGCCAGTATGCCCACCAGATCGGCGTCCTGCTCGAGCTGCCCCGATTCCCTCAAATCCTCCATCGAGGGCGCGTAGTGCCCCTTCTGGGCCGAGGCACGATTGAGCTGCGCCAGACCCAGCACCGGCATCTCGAGCTCCTTGGCCAGCGCCTTGATGCCCCTTGAAATCTCGGCAATCTCACTCTCCCGATTGTTATACTGACTGCTGGTGCCACGGATAAGCTGCACATAGTCGAGCACCACCAGCCTGATGCCATGCTGCGCCTTGAGCCGCCGACACTTGGCCCGGATGTCAAGTATGCTCTGCTGGGTGGTGTCATCAAGGAAGAGCGGCAGCTTCCTGAACTCCTCACAAATCTCCAAGAGCCCCGGTTCCCCCGTTTCCGAATCAGCCATTAAATCCGCCTTATAGGCGTACCCGGTGCGATAATGCTGATAATTACACCACCCCTCCGCAAAGATGATCCGCTCCACCAGCTCGATGGCCGACATTTCCATCGAGAAAAACGCCACCGGTATTTTCTGATCAAAGAGCATCCTCGACACCATGTTGGTGGCAAAGGAGGTCTTGCCCATTCCTGGCCGACCAGCGATCAGAATCATCTGCCGATCCTGAAAGCCGCTGGTCTGCTTGTTCAGATACTTAAACCCGGTGTCCAGACCGGTCAGGCGCCCCTCGCCGCGCTCGTAGTTTTGAATCTCCTCATAGACCCGATCAATCATCCCGTTCAGGTCCACTGTCTGATCCGGCGCCCGCGCCGAGTTGAGCTCGAGGATGTCCGACTCGGCCTTGTCCAGCACCGCGCCCACCCCACCGTGATCGTCCGGTTTTTTTGCCAGCTCAACATGCTGGCGACTCACCTCGATCAGCTTTCGCAAATGCCAGCACTCCAGCACCGGCTTCAGATAAAATTCCAGATTTACCGAACTCCCCACCTCGTCCTCAAGTGCCGCCATCAGCGTCGCCCACGGCTGATCCGGCTTTCGTTTTTTTAATTTCGAGTTGAGTGTCAACAGATCGATCCCGATTCCGTCACGGTGCAACTCGAACATCGCCCAAAAGATTTCCCGGTGATGCGTGTCATAGAACGCATCCTGCGGCTCGCTGTGTCCGAGCTTTTCGAGCACATCACTCAAACTCAGAGCCGGGGTAAGCAGGCAACACCCGAGCACGCCGCGCTCGGCCGTCAAATCTCTTGGGAACAGTTCATTCATTTTTTAGCTTTTCTATAAGCAGCACCGCATCAACCTTCATACCCGACAACTCCAAATAATAATCAGCACCACCCCCCTCCGAAAAAAACTTTTCAACCTCCTTCAACAACACCTCCTTCAACACCCAGCCACTCTCGAGCTTCTTTTTTATTTCCTTTGACCTTTTTAATTTCCTATAATCCGTCACCGCCTGCATCACCACCATAACCGCCAGCGTCCGAGCACCGTGTCTGTCCAGCTTCATACACCCGCCAGTTGTTTTGTAATTTCATCACGCTTATCACGCAATTTACGAAACTCCTTAATTGTCTCCTGATCCGCACCCAGGCTGCCCTCATTTTTCGGGTTGCCCGAATGATTCTTCATCAACTCCTCAAGATTAACTTTTTGCTTTTCCAACTCCCAAGTTGACTTGCCTCCCCTTTTTTTATCATCCATCCACTCCTCCCTGTGCTTCGCCCATTTCACAATCAACCGATTCTCCAGCACCGACAACTCACTGCCAAAAGGCTTGAGCGCCTTCGTCATGTCACTGTCGTTCCAGAAAACGCCGTTGGCATACCACCTCTCATACCACTCGCAGGCAAAGTCGCTTGGGATCGCAAGCATCTCGGCCCTCTTCATCAAAGTCCCCTTCTCCACCAATTCCGGGGCTCCCTCCCTCCCCATAATCTCTTCATTAATCTCTTCATCTTCTCTTTCTATACTGGTGTCCGGTTTCCGGACAGTTGATTCCGGTTTCTGGACAGTTGATTCCGGTTTCTGGACAGTTGATTCCGGATTCCGGATTCCGGATTCCGGAATCTGGACACAAAGAATATAACCTTTAAACGAGGGCTCGATAAGATTCAGGGCACAGAGTAAATTGATATGCTTGTAAACCGTCGAACGACTGCAACCCAGGAACTTGGCCAGCCTGGCCGGTGACTGCCAAAAGTAACATTTACCATCTTTTTTACTTGACACGATTGCCATTGCGCAAAGCACGGCTTTAGTTCCGATTTTCATTTTTGGCGTCTCGGTCAGCGCCCACCATGTCTGATCGGTTGCCATCGAGCCTAATGTGTATGCCTTGACTCATCTTGAACTCCCACTGGCGTTGCCGTGGGTCCACCAGATAAATGCGCGCACCTTTCCTGTGACGTATTTTTCGCCATTTCCATCTTTTCTCCTCGGGTAGTTTTTGGGTCAGCCTAACCAGCCCGTTTGTTGTTAATTTAATCCATCTTCCTACCATCGACCCGGCGCCCTCGGCGGTCGCCCTTTTATCACCCAGCCATATTTTTCCTTAATGGCCGGAAAGATCATTGGATCACCATTGATCAACCGGAGTCTAAAATTTGAACTATCACCCACGCGCACGTTTATTATTTCGCCGTTCTTGCGTTTAGCATGGATAATATATTGATTGCCAAAACCGCCCTTCACAAAGGTCACAAGCTCCTCCAACGGCCCCTTGAGGAGCTTTTTATCGTCAGGGGTCACTTCACCCGACAATCCACTCTTAATGTTCTCCAGCACCCTCTGGGAGCCCTTCTCGGTGTAATGAATCGTCCGTATTATCCGACGCCAGTAGCCGTCCTCCGGAGTCCCCAGCTCGGCCACGCGCAGATCGCGCAGCACCCCACGGGAAACGCCGATCCGGCTGGCCAGCTCCTCCTCTGAGATCAGTTCATCCATTGACAAATTAAATCCGCCGGAGGGAAACGCTAGTAAACCCCCCGGCGGTGGCGGTATAGAAACTAACGGGCCAACCAAGGAAGCCCGCCCCAAACCTAACCGCCAAAATTCCAGCCCCGGGTAGGAACCAACCAAGAACCCGGGACTGTGGCTGACCCGGCTCCCCGCCGGGAACGCGCGCATCGATATGGAATGTCACGTTAGCCAAATTTTTTTTAAATTAGAAATGCAGGGCACTGCTTCTGTTTGGAATAAACCTTACAACCATTCCATAGAAACCTCCTTGTAGAAACAGCATCCTGCAAAACCGATTGGCCCATTTGCCAAATTTTGTGAGAGTCGGAATCCATTGTACCCAGGGGCCGCGATTGAAAATCGCGACCCCCCCCCCCACTGTCTACGAGGCTCTCCGAGCCGAGCCAGAGCAGAGTGAAATGAACGGACCCCTCGACCAAAACACAACCAAAGAGCCCCTTTGTGCCCAAAATACGGCCAGATCCGCCCCTTTGTAGGTAACAAGGAGTCATTTGGACCAGAATCAGACATCAATCGCCCCTTTCTTGAGCTCCTCGAGCCGCTTGACCAGTGCGCCCTGATCGACCACCACTTTGGCAGTTATTGACGTGGCCGAACCGGTCAAAAGGTTGCCGTTGTTCACTGCTATCCCACCGCCGACTGCCAGCTCATGATACTTTATCTTCTCCGGCTCATCCTCGAGTCGCCGCCTCATCTCCTCGGTTGTGAGCTCGGCCACAGTGAAATACTTGTTTGCTATTCTCTTTCTTATTGGCTCCAACTCCCCGCGATCCTCGGCCCTCTCGATCAACATGGCGATTGACTGCCGGGAGACTTGAAACAGCTCGGCCACGGCGCGCTGGCTCATGCCTGCCGCGATCCGCTCGATGATCATCTTAACGAGCCCTCGGCGCCGCTCGAGTGTGCGCCCGGTCCGCCTTTTCTTGTCCGGTAGCTTGTCCGCCTCGAGCGACGCCACCAGCTCCTCACCGGCCTCAAACTCGTCGGCGCTGAATAGCTGCGGCTGATCCGGCTCAGCGACCGGGACTAGGTTACTCGTTTGCACTGCTGCTTCTCTCCTTTAGAAATTGGTTAATCTCACGCCCTGAGATGTGGCTGAATCCTCGTTTATCCATTGCGAAGCCGGTCAGTGTTCCCGCTCGTATTTGTTGGCGCACCCACACGCTTGTGCGCGATAAAAGAGCGGCAGTTTCCTTGGTTGTGTAGAGCCTATCTTCAGCCAGTGACCACACTGCTTGCACCCCTTCACGACATACGGATTTGAGTAGTATTCCAACCCAAAAAGTAAAAAGGGCCGGTTGTTCACTGCTTGTGAACAGCGTTTGGCCCAATGAATCCGGGCTAAATGTGTAATACAAAAAAAAGTGTTAAATATGGTTGACAAGCTGCTTGTGCATCGGCTAATAATGCCGACGTGCGTATTAACAAGAAAGGAACCGACGAAATGACAGAAAAAAACAACGAAGATACGGGGCTCGTACATGTGAAGCCGGAAACAGTGAAACACGGTGAGACCACCTACGGCCATTGCACATGGGGTCAAACCAAAAACGGGCGGTGGTACTCCATCAACTACTGGCCAAAACACCCAATGAACGAGCGAGGCTTCAACGCCGAGGTTCGCTGGGACATCCCCACCCAAGATTACGATCTGTACGGAATCAAAATCAAACCCGAAGAGGGACCCAGTTACGACTACCAAGAACACCGTGCCGAGATGGGTCACGGTTTCATCGGTAAAGATGGTGGCCCCGTCAACTAACCCCCGTTCAGCCCTCCCAAGTCGGGAGGGTTGATCGGGCTTTAGCCCACTACAAAAGGAACCAATGAAAAAAATACATCGAATACAAATAGGCCAGCACCGTGGGCACGCCCGCGTGTGGCTGGATGGCCACTGGCTCGAGGATGTCGGTTTCACAACCGGCACTCACTACTTGCGCTCATGGAACCCGGAGCTTCGTCAACTGGCACTCTATCTGCCCAGCGCTGACGAGCTCGTCAACGAAAAACCCAAGGTCGTCAGCGGCCACCACAACCGCCCGGTGATCGACATCTCCAACAAGTCAGTTGAGATGTGGTTCGAGCGGGCCGGGGAAGATCAGGACGGCAAGGTTTACGTCAACGTCACCAGCCCCGAGCACGGCGTGCTCATCATCGAGGAAGCAGTATGATGAAGCTCGTCCTCTCGTTGTGTGACTACACCGGCAACTGGTCACGGCCCTACTGCGCCGACCATCAAGGCGCAGACTCGAGGAAGTACCTAGTCCGCCGGGTGGACATTAAAAAAGGCGAGGACGTGACCAACCTGCCCTTCATCAAGGGCTGCGAGGTTCACGGCATCATCGCGCAGCCGCCCTGCACTGAGTTCGCAGCGAGCGGCGCGCGCTGGTGGGCCAACAAGCAGGCCACAAGCCCGGAGAAACTCGAGCGCGCCCTGCACGTCGTTCAGGCGTGCCTGAGCCTCGTGGCAATATATAAGCCCGAGTGGTGGGTACTCGAGAATCCGGTCGGCCGGATCGGTGATTGGATCGGCGCGTGCGCCCACACATTCCAACCGTTCGAGTACGCCGGTTGGTTGGATGATCCGGAGAAGCAGGACGCTGAGCGTTACACCAAGCGCACCTGTTTGTGGGGAGACTTCACCATGCCAGAAAAAAAGCCGCTGGAGGCCATCCACGGCTCAAAGATGCACGCCAAGTACGGTGGTGCGAGCGAGAGAACCAAGGAATTGCGATCCATCACGCCTGAAGGATTCGCAACAGCATTCAAACACGCAAACCCATAAACGAAAGGAACCAATAATATGTTTTACGAACACAGACAAATCAAGATTGCCAAGGCCGATTCAGCCGCAGCGCTGGCCGGGAAACTGATGAGCACATGGACATTGTGCACCGCCTTCAAACTCGACGCTGAAGGCACAACAGGGCTCATGTTCATCAACGACGCCACCTGCGAGGACGGCGCAAACGAGTGGGCCGTGACAACCGTTCCCTGCCCTCACCTAGACGGTAATATGATTCAGTTTGAGTCGATCACCGCAGGGCGCTCAGAGGAGCGCAACCTCGAGATGATCGAGCTCTGCATCGACATCGTGCAAGGCAACGCGCCGCGCCCATTCCAGCGCACCGTGAAGTACAACGAACACGCAGGCGACTATTGCCCGCTCTGCCGCTAACCCCCGTTCAGCTCTCCCGCTCAGGGAGAGTTGATCGGGCTTTAGCCCAGAAAGGAACCAATACAATGATTGAAATAAAAAACAGTACATTCACGAAGGCCGGGAAGACTCACAATATTGTTGAGATTCACCGGGACGGCAACAAGGCAATCGCCTTTGGCAAGAAAAAGGCACAGGCCATCATCGAGGCGATCAGGGACAAGGAGGCACTCAAGACGCTGGAGGAATTCAGCGGCCACGCACAGGCGGACAGAGACAGCGCCACACACACCGCAGAAGCGGCAGACCGGGACAAGTACAACGAAGCTTATAAGGAACAAATACAATGAACTACCTTCAATCACTACACGACGCAAGCGCTCGACTGATCGAGATCGAGAAACTCTACTACTCGACATTCCCCGATCAGCCGGACCTCGAGCCCGAGCATATCGACAAGTACGCGCGCGTCATCGGCAAGCAATACCCCGAGCTCGAGCAATTGTGGGTCGAGGGAGCGGCAACGCCCGGGATGTCGATCACCACCGACAGCGCCGGGTGCCACATGCTATTTCGATTGGCCCCGGATCACGTCGCGTGCATTTCGACTGTCGAGAACTCGGTCGGGCTGTACGACTCGTATCGGCATAACGACGATCTCGAGGCGGCGCTCGAGCACGATCCCATCTACATGGGTCACCTTGGCGCAGATTGGAATTGACATGCTAGACATCAAACAACAACCCGACGGAACGTGGGCGGTGCGAGCCGCCCACGCTTCGCGTCCCGAATTGTTCCCCACGTTCCGCGACGCGACAGCCTGGGTGGCGAGAATCCGCCGCGAACTCGATCCAAGTCTCCAAAAGTGGGCTTTACCACACAAACAACAAAAAAGATGGCCACAGGATGCGCTGTAAGCGACTTTTGGGGTCAAGGTAATACCAACACACCGGGCCAATTTGATTGTCTCACACAAATAAGCGTAGTAACCCCAACGGCCGGATCAGGATCCGGTCTAACCTGAAAGGAACCAATGAGCAATTATATAGAAAAATTAATAAGTAGAAGGAACAAAGGTAGAAAAGCAGTCACTCGCGTTAAACATCTGGCTGGCGACGGAAGCGGTGATGTCTTGTACGAAGTCATCTACTACAACAGGTTTTCCGTTTACGGCTTTACCGATCACTGGCACGACAAAGGATTCCCGGCCAGCGATAAGAGCTTCGAGACACGGGAAGCAGCGGAGAAGCATTTGGCTAGGATCGGCGAGAAAGGCTTTGGCCACATGAACGACAAGGGCAAATTGGGCTGGGTCGAACGCCAATGGGAAATAGTAGATTGATGAACGAGGAGGAGCTACAAGAATATTTCAAGATGATCGGCGCACGAGGAGGCAAGGCGGGCACCGGGCGCGCCAAGACGCGCTCGAAGGAGCACTACCGCCGGATCGCCAAGGAGCGCTGGCGACTCGAGCGTGAAAAACGTGTGAACAAAGGTGGATAAGTTTAATTTGCAACGAAAACCATAAACCACTAAAACATCGGCGATGCCGATAATATATCAATGGAACCAACCAAGACAACCCGCAGCTTTCGGATCAATGACGACATCTGGTCGCTGCTCAAAAAAGAAGCCGAACGCAGAGGCACAACCGCCTCGGCGTTGGTCACGCAGTCGATCACGGAACACATCAGCGGCATGCTGAAGAAGGAAGGCGGCCTCGGGGTCACTGACCTGATAAATTTAATTGCCGCCCTGCAACAACAGACCGCAAAACTTGCAAAAGATTTAGATGAGGCACAGTCAAACCTCCAAGAAGGGGCCGAGGACGATCGAAGTTGAAAAGGATTTGGCGGACGCGCTGGTAACAGCCTCCCGCCTGATGCGGCGAACATCCCGGCGGTGGTGGAAAGCAACACCAGAATATTTGCTTCAGCGCTGCATCGAGCGCCTTCTCAATAAACGTCAACCGGCGTCCTTCGACCATAGCGAAAGTAAAACTTCTTCGTCACCCTGACATCCCCGTGCCGCATGAACTCGCAGGCGGCCATCGGGTCCTCCTTGTAAATCTTGCTGCCAGTGTAGGCTCGGAGTTCATGCAGGAACTTGTCCGCCGTCCACTTCAATGGCTTGGCGGTTTCCACGATCCACTCCTGCAAATAGGTCACGGTCCGTGAGTAGCGGTAGGCGTCTGAATCCACCCCGTCGATGAACAGCCCGCACCCAGGCTGAATGAGCGGCCGCATCTTCGCCGCCCAATGCTCCTGAAATCGCACGCTGATCGGCTTGCCGCCCTTGCCGATGCCGCCCTCGATGTAGAGCCCGTCCTTCTCCTCGATGAAGTGGTCATGATCCACCCGGCCGATCTCCTCACGGCGGAGCCCGGCGCCGATCGCGCAGATAAACATCTTGTAAAGATCGCGCGCCTTGATGAAGCGAAGCGACTGATCCCGCCCAGCCGGATTCATCGGCAGACAGAGGCCACCGGCCAGCCACCCTTCCACAATCTCGATCGCCTCCGCCTTGTCAAGCGTGCCGGTCGAGCGCTGCGTAGGATTTCCGTTGAGCTGACGCACCTGTGCAGACAAAAAACTGTAACCCGGGCGGGCATAGACAAAGCCCCAGCCGCGAATGGGGCGCCTGCTGGGCAGCCACTCGTCGGTGTTGAACACTTCGATGCCGGGTATGATCCGATCCCAGATCGCGTCGGCGATCGGTTTGTATTCGATCGTGTTATAGTGCCGGTCGATGTCGAGCTTCAGATACTCCACCATGTTGGGCGGAACAGCCAGCCCACGCGCCTCGTACTCCGGCACAAGGGGAACCCGCACGCTGCCCACCTTGCTCTTGAACAGCCATTGAAAGCTCCGGCAGATGATCCCGGCGGTGCGCGCCGCGCCGACTGCCGCCTCCTTTGCCGAGCCGTACTGCTTGCTCCTCGAGCGGTTGCCGTTGGCGGTGTACTCGGCGAGCAGCCGTTTCTCGACGATGTTGGCCGCGCCGCTCGGGAGCTCCTCGAGCCGGATCGAGTCGGCCGAGCGATCAGGGAACAGCCTGGCCAGCGCCTCCCGGGCGTGATTGACGTAGGCGGCGACCGCCGACGTACTGGCCCGGCTGATCTCCGGCGCTGCGGCGAATATCTGGCCGAACGTCGTGCCGAACGCCGTCTTGCTCCGGCGCTTCTCGATCTCGGTCCAGTTGCCCGCGAGCGCCTGAATGATGAAATCCCGGGCGACCTTCTCGGCGGCAACGTGGCTGGTTTTCTTGAGGGAACGCTTGAGGAGCTTCTTGGCGACCATGCAGTTGATCTGCCAATACTTTCCTTTGAGCTTGATGGTGAAGTCCCGGCCGTTCACCTCGAAAGTGTGTTCGGTCCTGCCCTTGGCGACCTTGGGGCTCTGTGCCTGCGGCGCCACCTCGATGGAGATAATGTTGGTTCTCATGGTTTAGATAAAGTGGTCGAGTTTTGGTCGAGTTCAACCGGCGATATGTTTGCATATCTTTATATTTCTTTGCAAGACATTTCTTTGTAATAGTCAAAAAAACTCCCGGTTGAGCCAATAAAACCGGGATATAGTGCAATTACCTAAAGGAATTAAAAGGAATATATATTTTGAAAGAGCTAATAGCTGGTCATTTGGGGGTTGTTTCCTCGCCTTTGACTACCAGTGGTTTAGGTTGTTTTGTTTTTGCTGCGGTCGAGTTTTGGTCGAATATATCTTATGGTCTGGGTGCCGATATGATGTCCAAATACTTTCCGGCATTGTATCGCGGCCGGTGGCATTGATGACAATTTGCTTCCTGCGGAATCTCAATAATCAATCGCCCCCGCTCTGATAAACTCAAGGCATAAGACCTCACCGCGACCCGGCAGGATACCTTCTGAGCTTGGTTCCTGGCCGCCAAATAAGCCGGTAAGGACATGGCAACCAACAACCCAATGATACTGATTACCAGCAGCACCTCAAGTAACGCCATCCCGCTCATCAGCAAATAAATATGTTTAGGCGGGCCTTTAGCTCTGCATTTTCGCTTCTCAACAACTTGATATAACGCTTGAGTGCGGCCACATAATGCCACTCGTCAACGATCTCCTCCTCGATGCAGTCAATCAACGCCTCCGGGCTCATGCGCATGAGGCCACGGTCACCATTGGGGTTGTGCTCGGCCATGCCCTTGTTGAACTTGGCCGGGGCCAACCGAACGAAGTCCTCGAGGGCGCGATCGCGCAGTTCCGGGTCAGAAATCATCGGGGCGGACGAGGTGGCATGAGGGGCGGCAACGTGGTGTCGATGGCCTCGGCGTAGCCCTTCTTGTCAAAGGCCCTCAAATTAACACCGAACAGGCTCGAGATGCGACTCTCAAGCGGGATTTCCACCAGATTCTCCTGCGGGATCAGGGCGAGCTTGTCGGCCTCGGTGCGGTATTTCCAGCCGGTCGCGGGCTTGGTCAGGTTCCGGACCGATTTGTACTGATTCACACGGGCGCGCTCAGCAGCGCTGTCACTGAACCGCAGCTTCTGGGCCTCGACCCATAGCGGTATCCGATCCGGACGCATACTCTTCGAGGGCACCAGACTGATCTCAGTCTCGACCTTACCCTTCGGCAACATCGGGTCCCAAGCACCCCGTTGGGCGCCGATCCGGTCGATCAGGCCAGTGAGATGGCTGGCCCGGATCGCCTCGAGCGGGCCGGGATCGTAGCCCATGCGCTCACTTTGCCTCGTCCGCTTGTAAACCGGGTCCACCCAGGCGATCACCCGGTCAAACTGGCGTTGACCCGGGATAAAGGCGCCCATGAGCTCGTCGGTCACATAAAACTTGAACGGCACGCCTCCGGCGTAGGGATCGACCGGCGTGGGCGACGGTTCGCCCGCCTGCCAATCCGCCAGCGCCTTGAACGGGACACGGAATGCCACGCCGAGGCTTAAAAACTCACCTCCGAGCTCAGTGACATGTCTGGCGTAAGTCTCGGCCGCAACCGCCGCCCCGTGCTTCCGGTAGTCGTTCTGGGCGAGCACCGCCGCGCCCGCCATGCCGATCACCGGGTACTGCCGAACGCGCAGCCAGAAATCCCGGTCATCATCGAGATCAATCCCAGCCAGCTCCCCCCACTTGGAAATGTTCATCCGGTTGGCAGTGATAAATTCCGGGTCGATACGCTTCCGCTCCAGATTGCCCAGCCCATCATCCACCAAAATATCGCTGGTGCCCACCACCTCTCGGGCATCCTCGGGCGGCTCATCATCTCCCCTTAGCAGCGCGAGCGCCGCCGCACCCACCAACCCGATCGCCCCGGCGCCGAACATCGAGAACGTAACCACATCGGCCAGCGCCTCGGCTCGTTGCCCCTGCGGCACGCCCCGGATGAATCGCTTGAGCCCGGCGGCACGATCGCCCTGCTTGTTGATGTACGCCGCACCAAAGCGAGGGAAGGCACTGATCAGTGCACCGAAGTCATTCTTTACGATGTCATTGATAAAATCCGGACTGTCGGCGTAGTTGAGCATCTCCAACTGGGCCGCGTTGATCGCCGTCAGGCGGGCGTCCATCGGCGGGTTGGCCATAAACTCATTGACGAACGACTTGAGCGCCTTGCCGCGCAGGCCCTTGGCCTTGCCCTGGGTGACGGCATCGGCCCGGAGCATCGCGTAGGCGAAGCGCTGCTTGGCCCGGATGTCTATGTTGCCGTATTTCACCAGCGCCATCGACGCGCCGCCGAGCTCGCCCTGCTTGAGCAGATTCCACCACTTGTCATCGTACTTGATCTTGAGGTCCTGCAACCGGGTCGAGTCCGCAAAGATTTCATCCGGCAACACCGTCTCGATCGCCTCGCGGAAGTTACTGTTCGGCCCGGGCAGATATTTCCGGGCGCCCATGAACCGGTTGAAAACCTGGCCGACAAATAGATTGCGCGCCCGGCGAAAATTAAGGGCGGCGTTCTTCGGGTCGAGCGCCAGCATTTTCAGCGCCCCGACGGTGCTGTACCGGAACCCGGCCTCGAGATTGAAAAAGTCGTTGGCAACGATATTACCGACGATCGTGATTGGATCACCGAGGAACAGAATCTTCGAATTGCGCAACATCCATGTGAGCGTGTTATACAGCGGCCCATGCGCCTGCTGGCTGGCGTACTGCTTGACCAGCACATCGAGGAGCGGCCGAGGGATGGCCACCTGTTTGCCCCGCAACCGAAATGCCTCGCCCATGAACTCCTTGAACGCATCCTCCTCGGCCTGTTCCTGCAAGCGCATCTCCGTCTCGGGAAACGCAGCCTCGCCGGTGATCGGGTCCTTGGGCAGATTCCAACCGCGCACCTTCTTGATCGCCGCCCAAATCTCGGGAACACCCTGCTCGAGCGACACCCAGCCCTCCGGCGGGTGGGTTCCCTTAAAAGCCTTGCCGTGCTTGATGACTTGTTTAAGCCAACGCTTGCGTGAGCGCTCCTGAATCGCCTGCAACGCCCGTACATTAAAGCCACTCAAAAGATCGAGCACCTTGCCCTCTTCACGGCTCTTCCCGGTCTTGTACTTGCGCCCAGCCGAGCGTGTGCCGGTGCGTAGCTGCAACACCTTGCGGATCGCGCCAAAGAGCGAGCGACTCACCAGCACGTCAGGCGTGTAGGCGTCCAGCGGATCAAAGTTCGGGTTGTTCTCGGCCATCATGGCCGCCAGCGCGAACCGGTTAAAGACCGGGATCTCAACCCCGCCCACTGTCTGCCGGGTGTCCTTGAGCGCCGGGTCGATATACATGTCGATAAACCAGCCAAACTCGGGGAACTCGTCAGTGGTAAAATGATTGTAGAGCTCCTGCTGGATGTGCGCAGGCATCTCTCGAATCAACTGAAACCCACGGCGGCCGTCCGGTGTCTCGATGTATTTGTCGATGTAAAGCTGATCCTGCTCGCCTGTGAGCGGGTTTGACACCATCACCATGTCGCCAACATCGTGCTCTCCCTTGTCGAATTGAGCCTTAGACATGAGCCCAGCGCGCATTTCAAAGGGTTCAAAGATAAAATTGCCCTCAGAATCGCGCCCTGTGACGTTTAAATGAGCGGCGAGGGGTAAGGACACCCCCTTAAAATCCTTAATTCGGCGTTTCCAAGGCCCGGATCGCAGAAATCCTGGCAGTGACCAACCCTCGGGGCGGCTCTTCCAAAGCTGCTCCTCGAGCTGTTCTCCCTGCCGCTTGACCGCCGCCTGATCGTAGTTGTGCTGCATGTTCAGGCCCTGCTGGGCGAGCAACAGGTCCGGGCTGCCGTGATAAATCACCTTCTTACTCTGCCGCGTCACATAATCGCGCAGCCAACTGCGGTGCCTTTCCTCGGCGTAGTCCGGTTTCTCCTCCTCATCCACCTCGCGCTTGCGCTCGATCCGGTGCTTGGCAGCCAGACCTTCCGGCGAGAGGTTCAGCGCCTTGGCGTGGTTCTGACGCTGTACCTTGTTCCAGACATTCTTTAACCAGCGCCCCACACGATCACCAAACACCCGCTTCATGGCGCCTGACCAGCTCACAAAGTGGGTGAAGCCCTTGCGCATCAGATCAGCGCCCTTGATGGCCAGATCAGCCAGGATATTGAAATTAACAAAACCAGCCTCACCGGGACGCCCGCCACCGGGTTCGATCTTCATGCCCCGCTTCTGCTGCTCGTCGATCTGATCGAGCCCAGCCTTGCCCCGATTCTCGGCCTGCAGAACCTTCTCACTCGCCTCCTGCTCCTCCTTGATCTCGGCATCGAGCAACGCCATCTTTTGCACCGCGTCATCATACTCCTTCTGCCGCTGCCATTCCTTGTTCACCGCATCATGGAGCGTCGGCAGATTGTTGCGATACCCCTCGAGCTCACGCGCCGTGTGCTCGGGCCGCATCTGAAATTCCTTGAGCTTGGAGTCCATGCTTTGCAGGAACCCCTGCCCGCTCTTAAAGTTGGCCACCAACGACATCAGAACCGGGTTCTCGTACTGATACTGGATTTGCACCGCAGGCTTGCCATCAGGCCCCTTGGCCCAATCGCCTGCGTTGGGATCGTAGCTGCCCTTGACCGTGGCCTTGAGTAGTTCCCCGTTCACCTTGAACGGCGGCGCTGCATGGTGGACGGTAACAACCGCACCAACCCCCTTGCTTTGCTTCGCCTTGGCCTCCGCCGTCTGCTTTGTGATGTAATCATCGAGCGCGATCCGGATGGCCTTGCGATCGGTGTAGGTATTTCCCTCCACCTCCACGCTGTCCACCTTGTCCGGAATCCTGGCCACCAGCTCCTGCTCATGCTCGAGACGTTCCTCGAGCTGCGGGATCAGCTCCTCCTCGTACTTGACAATATCCTCCCTCGCCTTGGCCTGCTGCGAGGCAAAACTGCTCCGGGCCATCTCAAGCGTGCGCAACGTCTGACCCAGCCCAACCCGCTGCAAGGTGCGCTCATCCCCACTAAAGGCCGCCAACTGCTCCTCATAGCTCATCTCCACCTCGTTGGCGGCATCGTCGGACACGCGCATCTCATCATCGCCCCGCAACAATGACTCTGTGGCCTGCGCCTTGATCATGAGCTTCTGGTAGATCGCCGCATCAAGCGTCTGCTCCATGCCGTAGGTCAGGATTTCCACACCACCCAGCGTGGCGTACATGTTGCCCTGCCTCGAGATGCGGCCATTGCGCTGCTCGATGTCCTGCGGCCGCCACGGCGCGTCCAGATGATGCAGCGCCGCCATGCGCTCCTGAATGTTGAGCCCTGTGCCCAGCGTCTCGGTCATCCCAATGGCAATGCGCACCTGACCGCTATTCATCTTCTCGCCAAACACACGCTTCTCTGCCGACTTCATGCCACCGGTAACAAAAGCGATCTCATGCTCCGGCACACCGCCCTCCATCAGCTTGGCCTTGATCTCCTCATAAACATTGAACTGTTCATGCGGCTCGAGCCCCTCGATGTGGGTCTTTACATTCTGGCAGAAAATACACTGCGTCCCCAAATTATCAGCCGTGGCGTGGTAGCGTTGCAGCACGTTCTCCACCACCTTGTTGACCTTGCTACCGGGATCATCCGGCAGGGACGGGTCGATCAGGCGCATGTCAATCGTCGCCTTCTTGGCCAGCCCCGTGGCCACCAGCGGGATGTGGCTGTTCTCCCGCCTCTCCCGACCGGTCATCTTCTCGAACTCCTCGAGCATCTGCTGAATCTTGGCAATCTGTTCCTCCACCGCCTTGGTGCGCTCGAGCACCACGTTCTGCACTTCACCCCCTTTAAGCGGCGGCAGCTTGATCTGTTCCACTTCGTTAGCCCACACCTGATCGGCCACTGTACGCCATGCGCGCCTGAACTCCGGCAGATTCTGGAAACTGGCAAATCTCTGCACCAGCTTCCACTGCCCACCGGCGGTAAGCTCCGGCTCGGTGGTGGTATTGCCAAACATTCCGGCGAAGGAATCAAAGCGCTCCATCTCAAACTTCTTCAGCGTCTCCGGGGAGAGATAGCGGATCATCGTCCAGGCTTCCGCGATCGTGTTGGACACCGGCGTGCCGGTTGCCAGCACAAAATTCTTGCCGTCGTTGTTCTCCATGACCCAGCGCGACTTGAGAAACAGCGAGCTCGCCCTCTTGCTGGCGCCCCGATCCAGCCCCTTGATGGTTTCCATCTGGGAGGCAAACGAGAGCTTCTTAAACTGGTGCGCCTCGTCCACGAACATGGCATCCACGCCGAGCTGCTCGAAGGTCATGCCCTCGTCCACCTTGCGCTTCTGCAACTCGTCCAGCCGCGAGTCGAGCCTCTTGATGGCCGACTCGAGCGTCGTCGCCCGGACCGAGCGACCGCCCTCGGCTGCCTTGGCTTGTATCAGCGCCGCCTGAAGCTCATCCTTCTCCTCATTGATATAAGCCTCCTCCCGCTTGGGATCGTCCGGCATCTTCTCAAGGAAGGAGTGAGGGATGATCACTGCATCCCAATCCCCGGTGTTGATCATCGCCATCAGGCGCTGGCGGTTCTTGGCGTCCCGCTGATTTTCCGTGGGCACCAACACCTTGGCCTGTGGGTAGAGCTCCCTAAACTCCCGGCTGAATTGCTCCACCGTGGAGTTGAGTGCCACGATCATCGGCTTGTTGGCAATGCCCAGCCGCCGCATCTCCATCGCCGCCGTCACCATCGTGTACGTCTTGCCGGTGCCCACCTGATGCGCAAGAAGTGTGTTGCCCTGAAGGATGCGGCTCACCGCACGCTTCTGGCTCGGATATAATTCCTTTTGATCCGCCGCGCCCGGGTAATGCCGCCATGCGGGCTCCCGGTACACCCGGTCCACCGTGCCATTGAAGCGCTCGTTGTAATCACGGAAGAGCTCCTGCGCCACTTCCGGCTTCTTCAATGCCCAATCCGTGAACGCGAGCTGTATCTCATCAAGTTTCAACTGGGCCTGCCGGGTCAGCACACGATCCTTCATTCTCTTCTTGCCGGTAGGATCACTCGGGTCAGACACCCACACCGCAGGCTGCTTCATGTTAAGCGCCGCATTGATCAGGTCCGTGCCCAGCTTGTCCCCCGCCGGGAAACCGTAGGTGACTTCATTGGCGCTCGAGCGGGCATAACCCCTAGCCTGAATTTTCCAATGGCCGGTTTCACTGACGTGAATGACGCTCGAGGGTGTGCCGAGCACGTCCTGCACGAAGCCCTCGATGATCTTGGGACTGATCCACTGGCTGCCGATCCGAAACCCAATCTTCTCCAACGGAATCGGCGCGGGCTGCACCGCCTCGAGCTCGGCCACGTTTCGCTCGTAGGCCGGGTTGTCCCTGGCCGCCTCACGCGCCTGCCGCAGCTTGTCCTTGACGTGCCCGGAAAGATATTCCTCGGGCGTCTCGAGCCTGCCGTTGTCCGGGTTCTCAAAGGCCAGTTGCTGCTCGAGCAGCGACTGCTTGGCCTTGTCCGCCGTGATCCCCAGCAGCCCCCCCATGTAACCAAGGTCGAGCCCGTTCTTGTAGCTTAATGAAATTTGCAGTGCATCCCCCACCGTGTCGGCGCTTGTCGGCGCCAGCCGGGGTCGCACCGTGCGGCGGTTGAAGATGTCCGACTTGTGGTAGGTATCCTCCCTGACCGTGCGCGCCTTGCCGCTCTTGTCGATCCGGGGCACCCACTGGCTCCTGATCGTCTCCAGCGCCGCGAGCTGGGGAAACTCAACGTCGTGCTCCCACAGGAACCTCGACTTGGAACCGTTGAACGCCCCGTGCCGCTTCACATAGGCGTCGTACACCTTGTTGAGCCGGGCACGCTCCACCTCGATCTGCTCCTCGGTCGCCGCCGGGTCGAGCTGCAGCCGGTTGATCGCCTGCGCCACCTCCTTGACCCCGAGAAAATCCCTTGCCCGCGCTCCCTGGGTCTTGGCGTGCTTGAACTCGGGCGCCACCAGCACGTCATCGCGCACCGCAGCCACCTTGCCTTCGTGCAGCACCAGCGTGTTGTTCTTCATGCCGGGCGCCGCCTCCACGGGCGCCGTGAAATCGTTGACCGTGGTGTCACTGCCAAACACCTCCCCGGGCAGCTTGCCAAACGCCTCCACAATCTGCGGGCCAAGCTCCTGACCCTTGTGCGGCAGCACCGCCATCTCCGGGTCGCCCCCGTACAGCGTACCCTCAAGGCTCAACCGCCCCAGCATCATGTCCGGTTTGTCCACAAAATACTGGTTCACCTTGATCGGCTCACCCTTGTGGGTCTTGGTTTCCGCCTTGCGCGTGAACAGGTTGCCCTCCTTGAACGGCATCCCGTCCTTCTTGCGAAAGATCAGGATGTCGGTCGTGACCTGTGTGTTGGCGTTCTTGGCAAAGGCATCATTGGGCAGCCGGATCGCCCCCACCAGATCGGCCCGTTCCGCCAGCCATTCCCGGGACTGCTTAGACACATCATTGTCCATCGTGGACTTGGACGTGATCGCCACCATCAGGCCGCCCGGTTTCAGGAGGTCAATGCCGCGCAGGAAATAATAATTGTGCAGGCTTGCCTTCGGATACGCCCCGTCCACCGGGCCATCCTTGTGAAACGGCACGTTGCCCACGATCAAATCCATGCTGCCCTTGGCGATGTTGGCCTTCTCGAATCCCTTCTGGTGAATCTTGGCCTGCGGATAGAGCTTGGCCAGGATGCGCCCACTGATGTTGTCAATCTCCACACCTGTCAGGTGCGATTTGTTGGCAAGATCATTGGGCATCAGGCCAAAGAAATGCCCAATGCCCGCGCCCGGCTCGAGCACGCGCCCACCCTTGAACCCGAGCTTGCGGATGCCCTCCCACATCTCACCGATCACCTCGTCCGACGTGTAGTGCGCGTTCAGGATTGAGGCCGAGGCCCGGCGATACTCCTCGTCACCGAGCTCGGCACGCACCACGTCATAGAGTGGCCGCCAATCCTTCTCCCAGTTGGGATCGTTACCGGCCGCCGCCTTGCCGTGCTCGAACACCTCCTTGACCCCGCCCCAGCCGGTGTACTGGGCCAGCACCTTCTTCTCTGCGGGGCTGGCCGGGCGGTTCTCCGCCTCAAGCTGCTTGAGCAGTCGGATGGCGGCAAGATTGGCGTTGGCCTTGCCCTTCTTGCCCTTGGGCGCTATCTCGTCGCCCGGTTCAATGCTGTGGTTCGGATCTGTTAGCTCTCCGCCAGCCGCTCTTCCCACGCCCTCAACTGGCTCAGCAACTGCGGGCTCGGGGGCCGGAGCTCTTCCCTCTGCTCCCTCGGGTCGATCGGGCTCACCACGTCGGCCTGCACGACCTCCCTCGCCCGGCTCTCGCTCAGCCCTTTCTGCTGTAGGCTGTGGTTCAACTCTTGCGCCCGGTCCGCGATCTGGTCGAGGTGCTTCTTCAATTTGTTCTGGCCCCACAGACTCCTGAGTAGGTCCGGCTCCTGTTCCTTCAGGTGCTCGAGTCGGCTCCTCCACCACGGAAGGTCTTGTGGCTTCTCTATCCTTATCATCTTCGTTCAGGGGTTGCTTAAACAGGGGTTCGTCCGGTGTCAACTGTGTTTTGAACTGATCCGGGTACTCCCCCAAAATCTCATTGTAATAATCCTTGATCTGCTCATTCAGCCGCTTCTCAAGCTCAAGCTGCTGATCATGAATCTTTTGCATCCCCTGAGAGGCCGCCGCCTTACGCACCCGACGCGCCTCCTTGAGCTGTAAGACAGTCTCATAAGACTCATTCTCCTCCGGGTTAAACCCACCACGCTCCGCCTGCTCCTCGACGTACTGCTGGACCTGAAAAATCTGTGCGTCGGAGAGCTCGCCCTGATACGTTTGCGCCTCAAACCCGGGCGCCTCCTCCGGTGCAGGCGTCGGGGTAGGTGCAGGCTCCTCCTTCACCGGCTCAGGCGCAGGAGCCTTTGTAGCTCTCTCAATTTCGTTCAGGAAAGCATCTACCGCTTCCTCGCTAGTCTTTCTTATTTCACCGGCGATTCGGTTAACCTCTTCAGCGTTAGGTATCCCCTTCTCAGTCAAGGACTGGGCCCAGAGTCGAGCGGCCCGTACCTCTCCCTCCGCTTCTTCTCTCGCTTCCGCCTCGAGGGCAGCCTCTTCCTCGATCACTTCCTCGGGAAAGGCTTCGGCCTCCATCGCTGCCTCTTCCGGAGTCGGCGCAAATTCATCCTCCGGTGCCGCCTCCTCCACCACCGGCTCCGGTGCGGGTGCCGCCTCCGGTGCCGTGTCGATTCGTACCTCGGTCACTTCGCCCGCCTTGGCGTTGAACAGCAGCCGCTGGATCGTGTCCCGCGTGGTGCCCGGGCCGCTCTCGATGATGCCCTCGCCACCGCCCGGTGCCTTGTACTTGACCGTGACCTTCTGGCCTTCACCCACCACGTCCGGTATGTCCGCCTCAAGATTAGGGATGGCTGGGCGCGTGTCCATGATGCCGACAGGCTCCGGTTCACCGGCAAACCCGGCGGGCAACGATTCCTCGAGCGCTATGGCACGGCCGCGCTCGGTGATGTCCTTGTCCATCTGCCAATCGAGCATCTTGGACTTAACCTCACCCTCAACCCCCTTCACCCCAGAAACGACGCCGCCAAGGATTCCGCCAATCACACCAGCCTCGGCCATCTCCTGAAACGCCTGCTCGAAGGTCAGGTCCGGCTGATAGGTCATCTTGCGCACAATCGACTGCCACAACTGATCCCACCACTCCTCGGTGGCCTCGTACTTGGCCCCGTTGAAAAACGCTTTGCCCACGCTCTTAAAGGTGGCCTTCATTCCCGGCGCAAGGATTGACTCGATACCGGTCTTGCCAAAACCCCGGGTGATCAGTGTCGTGCCCAGCCCCTGCGCCAGTGCCGGGGCCAGCGCCTTGTTGAACGCCTCTTCATCACTAAATCCCTGCGCCTTGTAGGCGCGCTCACCATCAGCCAGGGCGCTGCCGTAGGAGTGCAGACCCCCACCCACCGCCATACCCCAGATTCCCGCCGGACCGCCCGCCAGCGACGGTATCAGGCTCATGGCGCCCTCGCCCAGTTTCTTGGCAAACGGTGCGCCCTGAGTCTCGCCCGCCACCATGTCGATAATCTTGGCGTCCTCGGCGGCGATCGCCGCCGCGCCCTTGAACTGATCCGCCGCCGCCTTTTGGAAGCGCTGGGCTCCCTCCTCACCAACAGCCAGCCGGTGTATCAGGGCAGGGATTGCCGTTCCCGGTAGGTATTTATAGACGCCGGTTCGCACACCAGACTCGAGCACCTTGTTGGCGGCCTCGCCCACCCGGTTGAACCCGGCGGCCATGCCGTAGGTGAGCTGGTCGTACCACCAGCCCTCCTCG
>Ga0208684_1000464_pt1 | contig 29665 bp, 28 predicted proteins | sample MalvireepMed_b05_FD_184245 | JGI IMG/M metagenome (GOLD analysis project Ga0208684, IMG submission 184245) | Marine viral communities from the Global Malaspina Expedition - Malaspina viral metaG DeepMed_b05 (SPAdes) (version 2) | ecosystem: Environmental > Aquatic > Marine > Oceanic | place... | reverse complement strand
GCTGGCGAATCGATGAGAAAACTAGACCAATCCGATCACTTAAGGTAAAACTGGCAAGGACGAAAAAGAAGAAGAAAAAGTGATCGGATAAAACCGAAATGACCGTTCGGATTCACCGAAATACGCATCTGAATTTGATGGCATCTTCAAGAGCAAGCAGCTCTTCATGTCCCTTACCATAGCCGCCTATTTTGTACTGACGTCGTTTTCCAAATAATTGGTAGCGGATGATCCAACTGGCGGTGCCTTTGGATTTCAAATAAAGATACATACTAGGGTAGACTTTTTCGAAAGTGGGTGGCCGGATTGCACCAGCGCTTCAATAGGTTTTGCTGTTTGTGAGATATTCATCAACTTTCCCTCATTATTCGGAACAAAATTGCGAACAAAAAGAGGGGAAAGCTGGACCAAAAGTCACCACTTTGGTCCTAAATTAGCTTGTTTTTTTATTAACACTTCATCCAGTAATGGATACAATAATATCCACTTTCTGTTTTATTTCGCTATAATGGATATAACTGTGTCCATTTAGTCTTTGCGGATGAATTTTACCTTACTTGATGATACCGATGTAAGCCAAGCTTATGCGGCTTATTTACGAGAGTTACGAAAGCAGGCAAAGCTTTCACGTACGGCGCTTGCTGAACGAAGTTGTGTACCTGCGTCCACCATTAAGAAATTTGAGCTAACTGGGCAAATTTCATTTCGCCAATTGTTGTTGCTTTGGCAGACCCTCGACTCATTGGATAGGCTATATCAGCTCACACAACCTAGCAAAGAACGCGCTGCTGTACCCGCGAGTATTGATGAGGTGCTAAAAGATGAGCTTTAAACCCATTCAAAAACTCATGGTAACTCGCACGTTAAGCTCAGGTGAGCAGGTTGCTGTAGGGGTCTTGGCGCAGAATCGGCAAGGCGTTTTTTTTCAGTATGAAGACAGCTATTTGCAGCAGTTTGGCAATTTATCACCTTTAACTTTGCAACCGAATACGCAAGTCCAAGCCGCGCCTAAAGCGCCACATCAAGGTGTACATGGCGTATTTGGAGATTGTTTACCCGATGGCTGGGGCATGATGTTACAAGATCGTATTTTCCGACAAAAGGGCATCCTACCTAATCAATTAACGGCGATGGATAGACTGGCCTTTGTCGGTGATAAAGGCATGGGAGCATTGTCTTTTTCTCCAGTGTCTGAGTTTTCAGCCACCACGCACGCTGACATTGATTTAGCTACTTTAGGCTTAGAAGCACAAGCGCTGTTCGATGCTTCAATGTCAGATTATATGGACGACAACCACGATGAGTTAGATGGGCATACTCAACAGGTGTTGGCTGCATTGGTCGCGGGTGGTAGTTCGGGTGGGGCAAGGCCAAAGGCACAGATTTATATGCCTGCTGGAGAAGCTCGGCATTGTCGAACCTTTGCAAAGCCTAGTGATGAAGCGTGGCTGATTAAATTTACCTCAAATAATCTCGCGCTCGGGCATGAAGAAGGTTTGTGCGAGGCGGTCTATTTGCAAATGGCCGAGTTAGCCAAGTGTCAGCCACCAGTTTGGCAACTCATAGAAGCGCCAACTGCAAGCGGTGCGTCTGCCTGGTTGGCGCTTAAGCGTTTTGATTATGTCACTGAACAGAGCAATTTCGATAGCAATCGTAGTTCAGGCCGATTGCATATGCACAGCGCTTGCGGGCTGCTGGATGCAGACTTTAGAACGCCAAGTTTAGATTACATTGATTTAATTAAAGCCAGCCGTCAGTTGTGTAAATCTCCAGCCGCCGGGCAGCTGCAATTTCGCCGTGCCGTATTTAATCTGCTGTCGTCTAATCAAGACGACCACAGTAAAAACTGGGCGTTTTTGCAAGCGGATGACGGTCAATGGGATCCTGCACCTTTTTATGATGTTACTTACAGTCCACATCCATTCAACGAACACGCCACAGCGTTCGCAGGGCATGGCAAAGAGCCACCGATTAAGGTGATGCAAAAACTAGCGACCAGCGCTGGCTTTTCGAATTGGAATGATGCAAGGCAAGTCATTGAAGAAGTCGCAGAAGCCATCAGCCAATTTACGTATCTGGCACAGCAGCAAGGGATCAGTAAAACAACAGTGTCTGCGATTGCTAAGACATTGGATCAGCGCAAGCAGGAAAATGCCGCGCTTTTTCTATAACACTAAGGAAGGACAGCAATGAAGCTCGGTCGAAACGATCCTTGCCATTGTGGCAGTGGTAAAAAATTTAAACGTTGTTGTATGGGCAGCGCTTCCAAGCAACATGACCAAGTTTTCGATGATGTTGAAACCATGCTGGCAATGAACCAAAATTTGAGTATTGATGAACTCAACGCAGCCTTGCAGCACAAAGTGCACGATCGCAATAATCACCCTCATCCCGATTTTTGTGGTGTAACGCCAACGCAAATGGCAAATTGGCTGTATGCGCCTTTTGCTGAATTACAGTGGGTGACAATCAGCACGCCAGACGAACTTTCTCCCAGCCCGGTGATGCGCTATTTAGCCCTCATTCTTGACGAAGCCATGAACCAAGAAGGCTCCTTTAAAGCCACAAGTAAAGGCAACTTACCGACTAAATTAGTCAAACAGGCCAGTGAGTTATTACCTGAGTTTGCCGTTGCTCAATTCGAACGTGAAATAAGTATCAGTGAGTTTGCGGGCAGTAACGAAGACAAATTCAATGCCTTGCACTACACCCGAGTGTTAGCTGAAATTAGTGGTATTATTTATCGGCGCAGCGGTCGATACCATGTAAAAAAATCTGCGCAGAAACAATATCAGGCGTCAGGTATACAAGCATTTTTTAAACCTATGTTAGAAGCAGCCATCAGCCAATATAACTGGGGCTATTTGGACGGTTTTGAGTTTGATGTCGATTTGCGCACTTTTTGGTTGTTTATGTTGTGGCGCATTCAGAACCACAGCAGTGTAGATCAGCTGACTGAAGAGGTTGTGACAGCTTTCCCAGATTTACTGTTGGCGTTCCCTACTAAAGATTACTTCTTACCAGAAAGAAACTTAGGCATGCTCATCGAAACCAGGTTTATTGAACGTTTTTTGCAGTTTTGGGGATTTTTGATTATTGACCAGAGGCGTGTTTTTAGCACTGAGCCTGCCGCCAGTATGGTTAAGATACAGCCGTTATTAAAACAAACTTTTAAATTCACTATTAGCGAGTAATAAGGTCAACCAGTGACTTGGTTTAGATTGCCCCAAATGTATCGAGAGGCTATCTCACCAGCCATAAACAATATAAAAGGTGCCGGAACAACAACCACTAAAAAGCAAAAATCTCATATGGCCTAAAATGGATATTATGGCATCCATTTTAATACAAACAGGCTCAATATGGATGCTATGGTATCCAAGAGAAGTAAGGCTGAATGTCGACTGGTTGGCATGAGGTCTACAAATTGTTACCCATACGGTAACTTTGTGTAGACCTCAGGGGCTAAGCAACGCGCTTTTACCATCTATCAGGTAAATATTGCGTGAAATACAAAGCATCACGATGTTGGTTTGTTCTAACGCTGAAGAGCCTTGTGTACCCGTTAACTTAAAGGTTTTACTTGGAGTACATTTTTCAACATAGGATGCCAACGATTTTGCTCTTGTACGTTTACCACTTTTTTGCGCTTTGTAGCTTAAAAACCTACATAATGTGGGTGTTAAAAACACAAAAGCCCAGTATAAATGGGCCCTAGCGGAGGTGTTTGGACTCTAATGGATATTATTCAATATTCTGAATTTGCTCTCGCATCTGCTCAATCAAAACTTTAAGTTCAACAGCTGATTGAGTGATGTCTGTGCTAATAGATTTAGACCCCAGCGTGTTCGACTCGCGGTTAAACTCTTGCATCATGAAATCTAACCTGCGGCCCACTGCCCCGCCTTTTTTCAGGATATTACGAGTTTCTTTCACGTGGGTATTTAGGCGATCTAATTCTTCTGCCACATCTACCTTTTGCGCCAACATAATCATTTCTTGTTCAAAGCGGCCAGCGTCTAGCTCTACTTTGGCTTCTTCAAAGCGGTTTTGTACTTTCTCTCGTTGCCACACCATTATCTCAGGCATGCGCGCAGTGACCTTTTCCACTTCTTTTTCAATGGCATCTAATCGCTGCGTAATCATGCCTTTAAGTGCGTCGCCTTCACTTGCTCGTGCGCTAATAAAGTCGGAAAGCGCTTGGTCAAATGCGGCCATTACGTCGGCGTGTATGGTGTCCATGTCGGCTTCTTCAGCCGCTATTACGCCGGGCCAACGAAGAACATCGAGAGGGTTTACGCCGGTGGACTGACCATGGGCTTGTACCCAGTCGGCGGCGTGCAACACTTGTTTTGCTAGGTCTTCATTAAGGCTTAGCTTAGTGACAGCGGCATCGTTTGCGGTAAATCGCAAAGCACATTCAACTTTTCCACGTGCTAGTTTCTTTCTGAAGCGCTCTCGCAAAACGGGCTCTAACGAGCGAAACTGTTCGGGCAAACGAAAATAGGTCTCTAAAAAGCGTTGGTTTACAGAACGTATTTCCCATACCGCTGAACCCCATTCTTTTTTTGTCTCTACGCGCGCAAACGCTGTCATGCTGTAAATCATAATTTTCCTTTTGCTGGTCAATGAAAGCCTGCAAAAACAACGGGCCGAAAGCACATTGTGTTCAAATTTTTAAAGGCAGGATTTCTCGTTCCTTCTATAGTAGCGCACAAATGAAATAAACCGGTAAGTTAAAAGGCTAAAAGTTCATTTTTGCCACCCGCCCTTAGTGCGTTATACTTGCACCGTCAGTGCCTAGCGGTTGTCGTTATACGTACAAATTTTGTTAGGTCACACCCATTTTTAAGCATTTACGTTGTGGAGAACACTATGCGTCCAAGCGGCAGAACCGCCAGTCAAATTCGTCCAGTTACTATTACTCGTCAGTATACCTGCCATGCTGAGGGGTCTGTATTGGTAGAGTTCGGAAACACCAAAGTGCTATGTAACGCAACGGTTGAAGAAGGCGTGCCTCGTTTTATGAAAGGCCAAGGTAAGGGCTGGATTACCGCAGAATACAGTATGCTTCCTCGTGCTACCCATACGCGTAGCGGCCGTGAAGCTGCCAGAGGCAAACAAGGTGGACGCACCCTAGAAATTCAACGCTTAATTGCTCGCTCGCTACGTGCGGCGGTAGATTTAAAGCTCTTAGGTGAAAATACTATCACGCTTGATTGTGATGTTATTCAAGCAGATGGTGGTACGCGTACTGCGTCTATTACAGGGGCATGTGTGGCACTTGTGGATGCGCTAACTTATATGCGTGCAAAGGGAATTTTGAAAGCTAACCCGCTTAAACACATGATTGCAGCCTTGTCGGTGGGTATCTACAAAGGTACGCCTATTGCTGATTTAGAATATACCGAAGATTCTGAAGCTGAAACAGACATGAATATCGTTATGACGGAAACCGGCAAACTGATTGAAGTGCAAGGCACCGCTGAAGGCGAACCTTTTGATTTCCAAGAACTAGATGAAATGCTAACTATCGCGAAGCATGGTCTACGTGAATTGTTCGACATTCAAAAAGCAGCATTGGCGTAAGGAGTTAGCATGAAGGCGTTCCAACGTGATTTTATTGAATTTGCTATTGCCCGTGGTGTCTTAAAGTTTGGTGAATTTACCCTGAAGTCTGGCCGTGTAAGTCCGTATTTTTTCAACGCGGGTCTATTTAACCGTGGCGGTGATTTGGCTAAGTTGGGCCGCTTTTACGCGAATGCATTAGTGGATGCAGGGGTTGAATTCGATGTGCTATTTGGCCCAGCGTATAAAGGCATTCCCATTGCCACCACTACCGCGGTAGCGCTGGCCGATAGCCATGGTCAAGACGTGCCTTATTGCTTTAATCGCAAGGAAGCAAAAACCCATGGTGAGGGCGGTAATTTAGTGGGAAGCCCGCTCAGCGGAAAAGTGATGCTTGTTGACGATGTAATAACAGCGGGTACGGCAATTCGTGAGTCTATGACGCTTATCGAACAACAGCAAGCCAGCTTATCGGGTGTGCTAATTGCGCTAGACAGGCAAGAGCGTGGTAAAGGCGAACTGTCGGCTATTCAAGAAGTAGAGCGCGACTTCAATACTCAGGTTATCTCTATTGTGTCACTTGCTGACGTAGTGGCTTACCTTGATGAAAAAGGGGGGCACGAGGAGCAAATAAACGGGATTAATGCATACCGTGAGCGTTATGGCATCTGATATTCAAATGCTATTCGATGAAGCCAGCGCGCATCTTGATGCGCTAGGTTTACGATGCCCTGAACCCGTTATGATGGTACGCCTTCAAATACGCAAATTAGCAGAAGGTGAGACCTTATCTGTGGTGGCAGACGACCCTTCTACTGCACGAGATATCCCTAGTTTTTGTCGGTTTATGGAGCATACCCTTGTTGCTTCGCAAACCGACAACATGCCCTACCAATATGTGATTAAAAAGGGCGTTTAAGAAACGCCCTTTTTTGTCTTTATTTAGCTGAATTGAGCTAGGTTTCAGAAATTCCGTCGGCTAGGTTCGTCGGTACTTGGCTTCAAAACCACAATAGATCCCAAACATGATGAATCCTGCGCCTACGGCGGCGAGAAGGTATAATCCAAAAGGTTGTTGGGTTAAGGTGGTGAGTGCTTTTTGCAAGCCACCGGCTTCTGACGGGTCACTTTGAAAGGCAGAAAGAGCAAAGAAACTGCCTACGAATAAATACACCACGCCTCGTGCGAAATAGCCTAAGCGACCAGCCGTTTTGGTGGCCTGTTGACGGGTTCCTGTCAGCTGGTTTTGATCAAACTTTTTCAAAAAATCTGCCGTGTAGGCGTGTTTGAACTGGATAAACGCGAAAGTAATAATCGCTGCACCTACCGCGGCCACCAGCAATATCCCCCATTCGTATTGCATAAGCTGTTGGCTTACGTGCTTACTGTTCGACCCATCACTTTTTTGGTCGGTACCCATAAGTACGTTTGCCCCTAGGTAAGCCGCCGCAAAATAGAACAAACCGGATATAAACAGAAAACCTCGCATCACAATGTCTTTCGCCTTGTCCATTTTTAACGACTCGGTATTTAAAAAGCCTTGTAGCCAGCGCCACAATGCATAACACACTAGCCCTACAATAAGGCCAAATAACAGTGCTTTGCCAAAAGGTTGGGATTGAAGAGTTTCAAAAACGTGTTTCTGTGTGGCTTTTTCACGTTCAGCGGCAGTTATTACAGAGGAAAGGATAAACAAACCAAGTAGTGAATACATCACGGTTTTCGCGCTGTAGCCCGCGCTAGCAATCACATTGAGCCAGTTTGTAGATGATGACATTCCTCTTCTCCTAATAATAAATATGTTATTAGGTAATCAAGATTTAAACCATCTTATCTCGGTTGCAGCATAATTTAGGCTGTTAGTGTTCTTCTCCGCTTACGGCTTGTAATAGCAGCTGCTGTAATTGCCTTTTGCTATGGGTGCAGGTGCAATGAATGTCGGTGAGGTGAATGTTCTGACCACTTAACATTTTACGAAGCACCGAGGCTTTAACGTTGACTGATATAAAATCGTTACTGTTTACGTTCGATTTAGTTGCCATTTTTGTGCATCCTCTTTGTATTGCTAATGTATATTTACAGAAGCAAGCTGGGGGTATATGGAAGTAGGTGGTACTCGATTTTTTGTGGTAAGAAGGCGTTGGCTTCCCACCTCAAGGGATTGCTGAAGTGTGACAATCATCTTACATACCGAGGGGTTTGTGGCATGTAGGGGCAAAATAGTCATTAACTGCTGTTGACATTCTTGAAGTACTCGATCAGCTTCTTCAATATTGTCGCTTTTTATGAGCAAATTAGCCAAGTACATGCCCATGGTGCCGAACGCCAAAACATCCTCTTGTATAGGTTTAACGCTATCCGACGATACCGGTTGGAGCGCAGTTAAAATAACCCTGGCCGCTTCAAAGGTTTGATAGCCTAAATACTTCGCTTCCTGCGTATCGCCTCTCAGGTGTGCCTGCTGTGTTTGTTTTTGCAGAGCGCAGCGATGCTCTCGCGCAACAAGGGGGTTAAGCTGTAACCACTTGCGATAAACGGGACATAAATGGTGTGTCTTCATATTTGCACCTCCTAATAACTACACTAGTGCAAATAAGAATCATTATCAAATGTAAAGTTCAAAAAAACGATGATGATCATCTAAATAATTTTTTAGAGGAGGCTCTCATCCTTAGCCAGACAGCTGATTGCTTGCCCACCAAAGAATAATAACGGCAAGCGATAAGGCAATAATTGCTTTTGCTTTGTAGCGTTTAATCAAGTGCTCTGCTCTATCGCCTGCGTAATATACCACGAGCGCTAAGCCGAAATAGCGGATGGCTCTTGCAATGATAGTCGCCAGTAAAAATAAAGGGAGTGAATATTGCGTTGCGCCGGCAGCAAGCATGGCCACTTGAAAAGGTATGGGGGCAATGCCGAGTGTCATTACAAACCAAAAACCTTGGTTTCGCATTTGATGTTTTACGTTTTCAAATTGCGACTGACTGAAAAAGGTGTCAATCACCCATTGGCCAATCAGGTCGAATAGGTAATACCCTAATGCATAACCAAAGATGGCACCGATTACACAGCCTAAGGTGGCCATAAAAGCAATTTTCCACAAGCTATCTCGCCTAGCTTGCATCAAAGGAACCATGATAGCTTCAAGCGGCACAGGCACAATGGTGGACTCAAGAAAGGAGGCGGTGGTAATGCCTTTAAGCATATGTTTAGAGTCAACAAGTTGCTGTGTTTTGCGCTTAATCTTTGTGCCTAATGCCATAGTGCCTACTTATTGCTTGTAAATTTTACCGTCCTTCATGACAAAGGCCACGCTTTCAAGTAACCGTATATTTTCGAGTGGGTTGCCTTTTACGGCAATCATATCAGCTAGCTTTCCTGGCTCTAAGGAGCCTAGTGTTTCACTGATACCTAGAAGGTCCGCACTGTTTACCGTTGCGCTCAAAATAGCATCTGCAGGTGACATGCCGGCTTCAACCATCAGAGCAAATTCTTGGGCATTATCACCATGAGCTGATACACCGCTGTCTGTACCAAAAGCAATTTTTACGCCCGATTTGTGAGCCTTGGCAAATGTACTTTGTATTAACGGCCCAATGGCAGCGGCTTTAGGTTGAACCAACGCCGGAAAATAACCGTCTATCTTAGCTTTGTCTGCCACGAATTTACCTGCCAGAATGGTAGGCACATAGTAGGTACCATGTTGTTTCATTAGGTTACGAATTTCATCGTCCATGTAGGTACCGTGTTCAATAGAGTCTACACCTGCAATGACAGCGCGTTTCATCCCTTCTTTTCCATGCGCATGCACTGCCACTGTCATGCCGTAGTCTTTTGCAGTGTCTACAATGGCGCCCAGTTCGTCTGTCATGAACTGTGGATTTTGGCCGCTTTTTGCCACACTCAATACTCCGCCTGTGGCAGTAATTTTAATAAGGTCGGCGCCATCTTGATATCGAGAACGAACCGCTGCTCTTGCTTCTACTTCGCCGTTCACTACGCCTTGTTTTGGTCCAACATCAGGCCTAATCATGTGTGACATGCCATTACTAGGATCCGCGTGCCCGCCAGTAGTGGCTATAGATTTGCCTACAGTATAAATTCGAGGGCCAACCGCATAACCTTTATTAATGGCGTTTCTTAACGCCACAGTTTCATGGTAGCTGTCGCCGAGGTTACGCACAGTGGTGAAGCCTGCATCTAGCGTTATCTTTGCGTAATTAGCCGCGCGCAGCGCATAGTCAGCTTCATTTAACGAGAAACGTTCAAGGTATGTTTGTGGTCCGCCGTGCTGGGAAGACAAGTGGACATGCATATCCATTAAACCAGGTAATACGGTGGCATGTTTTAAATCAATGAGGGTATCGCCTTGTGATGGGGGAGTAAAACCCTCCTCAATGGCTTCAATCTTGTTGCCGTTAACGACAATCGTGACCTGGTGTTTTAAGGTATCTGACGTACCGGTAAAAACACTGCCTGCATGAATCACAGTGTATGCACTTACGTTAAATGAAAGTGCACTAATAGCGGCGTATAGCAAGGTGAACGGCATGCTTTTCATAAGTATTCTTCTTAATGATTGAATGTATATTGTACAGCTAATGTAAATGAGGCAGCAGAAGAAGGCAAAAGAGAAGTCGAAAAACGTGAATGCATTCTTGGGGTTTTCGAGATGGGGCGTCGTTGATTGTGCTTATGTTTCTTAGTTGCAAGGGTGGCCGAGGCGGGCTTACGACGTTACTTCACCTATGACAAACTGCTTGCCGGCGGAGTCTAGGCTAAATTGCGTTATTGTGGTGTTATTCTCTTTCTTCCTGACTTCTTTCGCCTGTGTCAATAATTGGTAGTAAACATTCTGGTGTAGCCGCGCCCACAGGTTTCGTCTTACGCAAAGGTAAGGAATAGCTGTGGCGTTGTCGTCTCTAAGCGCGCTAGGGGGAACACGTAATTCAATTTGAGATAGGTCGGTAAGAGGGATGGTGTCGCCACTTTGTGTGGTAAACACTAAGGTGTCACCATTGTTTTCCCATTCTACGATAATAAATGGGGTATCTTCGACGCGGATCCCCACTTTCTCTACTGGGGTGACTAAGAAGTAGTTGTCACCTTCTCGTTTAAGCACGGTTGAGAATAGGCGAACCAAGCTGGCTCGACCAATAGGGCTGCCTTCATAAAACCAACGTCCGTCCAGCGCTATTTCAAGGTTAATATCACCGCAAAAAGGAGGATCCCATTTATCGACTGGCGGAAGTGCGCGCGCCTCGCTAGACGCGCCCTTCAATTGTTGCTGAAATCTACTGAGATCCATCTGCTTGAATCAAGGTTTTCAACTCTCGTAACTTCGCTTTAATACGACGCATATTGTCAGGGCCGGTTCGAAGCAGTTGCTTTTGAGGCTCGTTAAGGTTTTCTAGACGAGAATCAGCATACTTATAGGCAACAGAGTCAGTATAAACTTCGACAGGTACAGGGACTTCTGGAGTATCTAGCAATTCGTCAATCGCCATTAAAAGTACCTCATTGAAATCTTGGTCAGGCTCATCACTTATTTCCGCATATTTATTTTGTACGTCGTCTTTGTACAGGTTATACACACTAAGTAACGCTTGATTGTCGAATGACTCCAGCATATCTACATAGGGGGTATACCGCTTGTAGCTAGCGGCGTCAATCCATTGCTTGCCCGCCTGCGAATATACGCGGAACGACTGCTCTGGTGGATTAAGTAGTTGATGATTAGGTGCCATTTCGTCATTTGCTAAATTAGTGACGGTTACTACAAAACGTTGCAGTAGACCTTCGTTAACCAGCATGCGATTAACACTGTTATCGTTGGCGGTAGAAATATCCCGTAACGATGCCTTAATGGCGGGGTCGCTCACATCCAGAGGTTCTGGCTCTGTAGGCTCAGGTTCTGGTAATGGCTCTACTTCATCTTTTTCTTCCAATTCCACGGGAGGCGGAGTAGGTCGAGTTTCAAATACCTCGGGTTCTTCTGGCACTTCAAGCTCGGGCTGAATCACTTCAGGCTCTGGCGCTACCGGAGATTCTTCTTCTGATGGCCAAAATACTATGGCCAGTATGATCACAATGATCACCCCAATAATGAGAAAATGGGGAACCAACGTACGCTTTTCTGAGGTTTCGCTCATAATGTCTCCGCTGAAAAATTGTCCTTTCTTTTATACTATCAGAGATAACACCCAAAAATTGAAATTCAAGCAAGAGAAATATACTTCTCATCGTGTAATTTTCTTTTTTTGTCCCTCTTTGAACGAACTATGACCCTAAATCGATCGAAATTATTCCGTATTTACGTGCATTTACACAGTGCTAGGGGGAGGATGACGTCGCTACAGCAAATTATGCCGTGCGCCAGCGTGACGAGTCTTTGACTTCGAGAAATATAAGCACTGTCTTTGAACCCGATAACGCACTGTAACGTAATTAAGTAGGGCGTGTAATAAAACGCTTACGAACATGTGGTGATAAGGCGGCTACAGAGGCAAGTATGATTAAATTCCCTTACACAAATATTGAACACGCTGCGTGGGAAATAGACTACCTTGAAGTGCAATCGTACGAAATGAATGTGTACTTAGTCTATCTCACGGTTGGGGATAAAAGCGGTATGGTGTACGACAAGCTAGATAAGCCTATGCGTTTTTTTAGTACCAGTCATATCCGAGAAGCGTTTGCTCATTGCACGGTAAAAACCGCCGTGATGAAGCACGACTCACCCTATGACGAAATGATTGGTAACCCGCCTAAAAGCGCCGAGCAAATGGCGCTGCCATTCAGTATGGCATTGCCTTATTAAATCAGCGTACTCGAATTACTCACTTTGCTATACCAGCCACTTTGCCGCGGCGTCTTGCATATTCACCCGCGCCCCCAAGCGCTTTGCTAATAAATACAGGCCGCCTAGTTTTCGGTGAATAAAAAGAGCGTCAATAGGTGGCGTGTGCCAAAAATCATGTTCATTCGTTAATGCCATGCCTTTATCATGCAACCGGGCGATAAGATCGCTCTTTCCAAAATCGTAGGCCCCCGATACTCGAATAGCTTCACAGGCCTCTAAACCTATATTCACCACGGCCTCTTGTTGTTGCTGGCAATGCGTTGCATGAATTAACCCAATATCTAAAGCCGCTTCGCGCATCATATCGGCGTTATTCAGTGCCGCGCTTTTTAACAGTTGCTGGTAGCCCTGTGCAATGTTGTCAGGGATATCGCGAGTGGCACCAAAGTCGAGTAATACCCAGCGCTGAGTTTGCGTATCGAATAAGTAGTTAGCTAGGTTAGGGTCACTTTGAAGTAACTTGAACTCAAATATTTCTTGAAAGAATAACGCCATCAATTGGGTCATCGCTTGATCACGCACCTCTTGGGGTTGTGACAACAGCACGTCTGCAGCTTTTCCCTTTACAAAATCCATTGCCAGTACCGTATTAGTGGTGAGTGACTCGTAAACCTGGGGCACAATAAATCGGCTGGGCGCCTCACTGCTAGCTTCATCTCCTAGTACATTCTCGCTATCGGCATGGCTTAGCGCTGAACGGTAGCGGGTAAGCATGTTAGCTTCGCGGCTATAGTCGGCTTCTTGATGTAATTGTTGCTTGGCTTGTTCAAGTAGCGGTTGTATGTCTAGGGAAGACGGGACTAACCCGGTGAGCTTAATAAGCGTAGCCACGTTATCCACATCGCTATCAATACTTTTTTTCACACCAGGGTATTGCACCTTAATGGCGAGTGTTACGCCATCAAGCGTAATGGCTTTGTGTACCTGACCAATAGAGGCTGCGGCCACGGGGGCAAATGAAAAATACAGAAGCTTATCTTGCCAATCGTTTCCCCACGCTTCATTTAACACTTCGACGAGTTGTGATTTTGGCATGGGATCGGCGTCGTCTCTTAACCGCGCCAGAATATTCGCCAATTCGGGGGGGAGGAAGTCGCCCGTATCCATAGAGATAAGTTGGCCAAGTTTCATGGCGGCGCCACGCATACTGGCTAACTCATCGGCAATGTTGGCGATGTTTTTGGGGGTTAGCAGTAAAGAGGATAAGGCGGGCTTTTCACCTTTTAACCATTGTTCGGCACCCTTAGCGACTACATTACCCGCCACTTTGGTGGCGAGAAATCCAAGCCTGCTCACTCGACCTAGTCGAGATGAAGGCACCGCTTTTGTGGGCCTAGCTGCTTTATCATCCTGCGTTGTATTAGGGTGACTGGCGTTAGCGTTAAATTTATCCGTCATGGGCGGGCGAAATACCTTGTTGTCGACAAATGGCTAGATGCAAGATGCGCCTAGTTCGATTTACCTAGTGTATACGCCAGACATTTATTGTTGGATGAAGCGGATAAAAAGTTTAAATAAGCTGTGAAACGAGTTGAAGCGTAAAACCCACTACGCTGCCTATGGCAAAACCAATCCAGCCGCTGTGACTTAAGTAACGGGCTAGCGATGCGCCAAAGATTCCGCACCACAACATTGATGAATAAGTTGCCACCATTCCTTCACCTGCACCACTATTAGGTAAAAACAGCATGGATACAAAAGTGAGTGCCATGGCACCGCTTAAGGTAACCCATATACTATTTTTGCGGTTTGAGAATGGAGCTTCAGTTGTATTCGTCGCCATAAAATCGTCGTCTGTTCGATAATCCTACAGTTACGTTAAATGACAAATCAAAGAAAGGAAATAAGACTTCAGGAGTAGAAAGCCAGAAAACCATAAGGGGCGGGAGGCGCCCGCACCTTACAATTATTTAATGATCACTATTAATGGTGCTCGCTGTTAAAGCTAACTTCAAGCAAGGTTACGTTGTCGGTAAAGGTAAGGGTCTTAAGAGGCCCGTTACCTTCTACGTTGATGGTGTTAACTTGTGAAGGCCATAAGTCACGAAGTGCATCATGACGTATTTTAAGCCCTTCTATCTCAGGTGGTTGAGCCGTATCTTGATAAACCCAAAAGTGCTTACCTTCTACTTCAAAACCCACTTGGGTTAACGCCAAGGGCACTTCTTCGCTGTTTAACAGCGCGAAGTGCTTACTCACATAGTCAGCGAAATCTTGCTGAGTCTTAGCATCATCCATAATGTCAGCGTGCTTATCGAACAGGGCTTTCACAGCGTGCTCTGCATCATGCAAATTAAAGCGGTGCATGACTTCAATGTTTTCTGTTCGTGGATTAAACAGTACTGTGGTAATAGCCGCTTTAATTTGGTGTGCTTGTGCGGTACCCGCGAAAAAACCAAAAACAATAAGACACAGCGCAAATAAGCGCTGTGTCTTACGAAAAGCCGATAACTTACTTGTCATCGCTTTCCTCGTCATCATCTGTCTTCAGCTCTGTTTTTACATCATGCATTAAATCGCGGTACTCGTAAGTGCTGCGAGGCTTAGACTTATAAGCTTCAATACGTGATGGAATAATACGACGAGGGTAATGGTTATTTTCCACGTCTACATCAGCGGTTTCCCAGTGTGGGTCAACGGTTACGCTAACTAGCTCTTTGTCTTTATCCGTCACAATAAGCTTGCTAACGGCTTTTGGTGTACGGCGCCAAATTTCAGCAGGAATGCGCATTTCTTCCGTAGTACCATCAGTGAAGGCTAGCTCTAGGATAATAGGCATAACCAAACCACCTTTGTTACTGAAATCCAGTACGTAGTAGTTTTTGTCTTCACGAACAGCACGTTCAAACGCTTCACGTTCCCAAGGTTCAAGTTTCTTTAAGAAACTACGGTACTTGTTACGCTCTTTGTTGGTTACAGTGTAACGGTCGTTTTCGTCATAGAAGTCGCTGATATCTTCAAAACGGTCAACCCAAAGCTTCTTACCTTCTTCTTTGTTACGAATATCGGTAAGTGATTTAGGTTTGTCCATTTCAGCTTCGCGCTCACGGGCGAAATCAATATCTGGGTCTTCTGTATTTAGACGCAACTTGTATACGCTGTCTAAGCTAATGTCTACGTGATCAGTGGTGTAGAACCACCCACGCCAGAACCAATCAAGGTCAACACCCGAAGCTTCTTCCATAGTGCGGAAAAAATCGGATGGCGTAGGACGCTTAAACATCCAACGTTGTGCATATTCTTTAAACGCAAAGTCGAACAACTCACGGCCAAGAATGGTTTCACGCAAAATGTTTAATGCTGCTGCTGGTTTTGTATAGGCATTAGGACCTAAACGTAAAACCGAGTCAGATTGCGTCATAATAGGCACTTGAGTCTGAGACTTCATGTAGCCTGTAATGTCACGAGGCTCAACACCCCATGGAATGGTTGGATCCCATTCGCGACCAGCAACACCATCTAGGAAGCTGTTGAGGCCTTCATCCATCCAAGTCCATTGACGTTCATCAGAGTTTACCGTCATAGGGAAGTAGATATGCCCTACTTCGTGAATAACAACACCAATAAGGAAACGCTTTTCTGCCAATGAATAGGTACGAGAACCATCGTCACGAAGCTCGGTACGTGGGCCGTTAAAGGTAATCATTGGATATTCCATGCCGCCTACTGGCCCGTTAACTGACTGCGCAACGGGATAGGGGTAGTCGAAGCTGAAGCGGCTATACACTTCCATGGTATGGATAATCGACTCAGTAGAGTACTTCTGCCATAGCTCTCCGCCTTCTTTCGGGTAGAAAGACATGGCCATAACAAGAGGTTGAGTGTCTCCACCTTGTTGGTAACCACGGGCATCCCAAGCAAACTTACGTGACGACGCCCAAGCGAAATCACGGACGTTTTCTGCTTTAAAACGCCAGGTTTTTAACTTAGTTGTGCCTTCTTTTTCGTTTTCAATGGCTTCTTCTGGCGTGACAACAAAAACAATACGGTCAGCTTTTTCTGCTTTTTTAAGGCGATCACGCTGTGTTTTTGTTAGTACGTCTTTCGGGTTTTGAAGTACGCCTGTAGATGAAACAATGTGATCAGCAGGAACGGTGATGTCAACTTCATAGTTACCGAACTCTAGTGTGAACTCACCACGGCCAATAAATTCTTTGTTGGTCCATGCTTCATAGTCGGTGTACGCCGCAAGGCGCGGAAACCACTGTGCTAGCAAGAAGATATCATTACCACCTTCGCGCTCATCATCAGGGAAGTGTTCATAACCTGCACGGGCAGATACGGCATCTTCTTCAACAATGTTGAATGCAAAATCGATATCAAAAGTAACTTTCTTACCCGGCTTTAATGGCTTGGCTAAGTCAACACGCATTAAGGTACCCACTACTACGTGATGTAGGTCGGTGCCTGATTTGTTTTCTACACGAGAAATGGTGTAACCCAGTTCGTTGTCTTCAACGAATTGCTGACGGCGTAATGCACCCATGCTTAGCTTGGCTGGGGCGCTTCCACTTGCAGATTGCGTCGCTGGCCCACGGTTGCCTATACCACCAAAGGTGGTGGTAAGCGCGGACATAGAGTCGTCACGGAATTTGTTTTGATCTAACTGAATCCAAAGGTATTTCAGTGTATCTGGAGAATTGTTGTGATACGTAATGGTTTCACTGGCTTCAATTCGACGCTTGTCTTCTAAAAGTTTAACGTCAATTTTGTAGTCAACCTGCTGCTGCCAATATTCATGGCCAGGTTCACCAGCAGCATTACGGTATACATTAGGGGTAGGTAAAACTTCGTCTAGCTGACGGAATTTATCTTCAAAGTCGCCTTTTGTTTGTTTTATTGCGGCGCTTGTGGGAAGACATATCAGCATAGACAGAACTGGCGCTAGCCAGAAAAAGTGTCGTTTGTGCTTGTTCATGCAGTTTCCTTGCAACATTGTAAATTAGAATTGTTATACAATAACAATCTTTAGTATATAAGGGTGGATCGGTGAATCCTAGTTTTTGATCGTAAACTACCCCTGTTTTAACGCAAAAAATCTGTAACATTTCTTTTGTTTCATGATTTAACTGTCGTATTCTTATTCCACTTTTATTTATTTCCCATCGCCTATGAACCGTTTTACCTGGCAGCGAGCTGTCATTAAAGTGGGAAGTGCGTTGATAGCCCCCGATGGCGATCAGTGCAGTGCCCGTTATATTTTAGATTTAGCGCGTTTTATTACAGCCAGTCGCCGCGCTGGAAAAGACGTTATTTTAGTGTCGTCTGGCAGTGTGGCCGCGGGTCGAAGTAAAGTAAAAGTCAACCACAATGCTTCTATTGCTGAAAAACAGGCGATGGCCGCTATTGGGCAGATGCAGATGATGGCGAATTGGCAACGTTTCTTCGACTTCCCCTGTGCGCAAGTGCTTCTTACGGCAGATGATTTACGTGATAGAACCCGTTACGTGAACATTAAAAATACCCTTCGAGAAATTCTTAACCACAAAGCCATTCCTATTGTAAACGAGAATGACACCGTGGCGGTGAACGAGCTTAAAGTGGGAGACAACGACAATCTTGCCGCTTATACCGCGCTCGTCGCCCAAGCTGATACGCTAATTATTTGTTCTGACATTGACGGCCTGTATACGGCCGACCCCCGTAAAGATGCCTCCGCCACCCTGATCCCAACCGTTGAGCATATCGATGAAACCATTTACGCATTAGCCGGGGGCGCTGGTACTGCCGTAGGTACAGGGGGAATGCGCACAAAAATTCAAGCAGCAGATAAAAGCACCACCAGTGGCATTCAAACCCTCATTGTTAATGGCAAAAAGGCCGACACCTTCGATAGCTTGCTGAAAGGTGAAGTACCAGGTACGTTGTTTAAGGCCACGCAAACACCGAAAAAGGCACGACGGCTTTGGTTGTCTCATACGTTAAAAACCTGTGGCACTATTAATGTGGATGAAGGGGCAATGCGTGCACTTGTAGAAAAAGGGGCTTCATTGCTTCCCTCGGGTATAACCGGGGTTGAGGGTACATTCAACCAAGGGGATGCCATAGAAATCTGGTGCACTGGAAAGGTGTTGGCGAAAGGGTTATCACTCTACGACAGTAGAGATTTAGCCCTTATTAAAGGAAAAAAATCGTCTCAGATTGCTGATGTGTTAGGGTATGAAACAGCCCATGTGGTAGTTCACCGAGACGACCTCGTGTTACTCAAATAGCAAAAGGGAAGAAAAGCCTACGATGACTGACATAACCCCATCGCTTAGCGATTATCCTTATCACGTAGAAATTGCCACACGTTGGCAAGACAATGATGCCTACGGCCATATTAACAATGTGATGTATTACAGCTTTTTCGATACCGCGGTAAATCGCTTTTTAATTGAAGAAGGTGGCTTAAATATTCACAAAGGCAATATTGTGGCCTATGTGGTGAGCAGTCAGTGTCAATACATAACGCCAGCCTCCTACCCAGAAACAATCTTTGTCGGCGTGAGGGTCATTAAGGTAGGTAGAAGTTCAGTCACCTACGGATTGAGTGTGTACGCTGGGGAAGCCAAGCGGCGAGTAGCGCACGGTCAATTTGTGCATGTTTTTGTAGAACGTTTGTCTGACAAAGCGGTGCCTATTCCTGTGAATACCAAAGAAGCGTTAGCGGCTATTTTTGACGAGAGCATTGAGAATGTCTAAGTGGCGTAGTGTCTTTTTAGATGCAGAAACCCTTGGACTCGACTCTCTCGATACCCGCGCGCTCAAACAGCTTAATTTATCGCTGACATGTTATCAGCAGACGTCTGAAGCAAACTTGCTAGCACGTATTGCTGACGCAGACATTATATTGGTCAACAAGGTGCAATTAGAGGGCGCCAGTTTATGTCATGCGCCGCACCTAAAGTACATTGGGGTGACGGCCACGGGCACCAATAATATTGACCTCGAGTACTGTAAGAAAAACGGCATTCGTGTTCAGAATGTGGAAGGCTATGGTACCGATAGTGTTGCCCAACATACCCTCATGTTGTTACTGAATTTGGCCACGAATTTCAGCCAGTACCAAAGGGATATCAAGGCGGGACGCTGGTCGAAATCGCCTCACTTTTGTTTGTCCCAGTACGACGTGATGGAGCTTGCGGGAAAGCATGCCGTTATTGTGGGGCACGGTGAACTGGGGAAGCGAGTAGAAGGTTTATTTAAAGCATTGGGAATGCAAGTGAGTATTGCCGCGCGCCCTGGAAACCCTAATGACACGCGGCCTTCATTAAACACACTGTTACCTAAGGCTGATGTGGTTTCCTTCCACTGCCCGCTTACCCGTGACACCGAGAAGCTCATTAACCGTGACACTTTATCGTTGATGAAACCGACCTGCTTTTTAATTAACACCGCCCGTGGTGGCCTTATTGATGAAGCGGCACTCCTTCAAGCATTAAAAGCTCAAACCATTGGCGGCGCGGCATTAGACGTATTAACGGTAGAGCCTCCACCTGAAAATCACCCATTGATGCAAGCTTCGTTGCCTAACTTATTGATTACTCCCCACAACGCCTGGATAGCCAACGCGTCACGCCAGCGTTTGCTTAATAAAGTGGTGGAACATCTCACTGCATTTATCGCTTAACGAGGGGCTTACTGTCACAGTGCATTGATTTTCTTGTTTAGCTCATAGGCGGGCTCTGTCACTATGGCTTCAAGCGTCTCAATGCGCTGGGTAAGGGCATCAATTTTCTCATCTTTTTCCTGTATGCATGCCTTTAGTGTTTTGGTTTCTGAGGATATGAAGGGGTTATCGCATCGTCCGTTCAACCAATCATTCAATCGCCATTGAAATTTTGCATCCAAGTAACATGCGATGAGCGCAATGGTGGCAATACCGCTAAATAACATTAAAAGGCTTAGTGTCGACATTAGGTTATCCTCATGCTGTGGTAATGAACTCAGTGTGTGTTCGGATTTACTAAGCTAGTCGCTGATACGAAGAAAAAATTACAGCGACTTTCTGTTTAGTTGTAATTTTTTATTCAACGCGCAGACTCTAGTAAGTAAGCGGTCAATGAAAACAAGAATAGGCAAGGCGTAGAATCGAAATGATGTGCTGCGCCAATCGGTTAGTGGTTATGGGGAAATGGAACGTTGGGCCAAGGGTTTGAGGATGTATTTGCGCAATACGGCGCCTTACTGGGTCGTGTTGCAAATAGTTATGAAGCCAATGAAGCAATGCAGCAAGAACTCTTACAAGAGATTGCTATTGCGGTTTGGCAAGGGTTGTCGCGATTTAAAGGTGGTAGCAGTGTGAAAACCTATATTTTAAAGATTGCGCATAATAGAGCGGTGTCCCATGTCGCCAAGCAAGTGAAGCGCGTAGATACCCATCCCTACGACGACCAAGACAAAGGCGCAGAAGCATACGTGAGTCAACAATGCTCTCCTGAGATCTCCACCAGTCACCATCAGTCACTGGGGCAATTACTCAATGCGGTACGTGGGCTGCCCGTTCAACCAAGGCAAGTACTTACCTTGTCTTTAGAGGGGCTTAGCTACGACGAAATTGGGGATGTTTGTGGGTTAACTAAAAACCACGTGGGTGTCATTTTAAAACGAGCAAAGCAACGTATTCTGCAGGAGGTATCTAATGTCTGAGCAAGTGCACACCGAGTTATCATCGCTGTGGCAAGCGCAAACTGTGAACGACATAGACATGGCGGCAGTGAAACAAGGCTTTATGAGTCAGCGGAAAAAGCAACGGCTTTATATGGCTGTTGATATCGGTGCTTTTATTCCAGCATTGTTCCTGCTTTATCACTTTTGGAGCGAACTGTCCTTTACTGTGAAGGCGGTGAATCTTACTGTTGGTGTTATTGCATTGCCGCTATTAATTTATCAGCTATGGCTTAGGCGTGTTGCCGCGTTTTCACGAAATGTGTCAACCCTGGATCACTTGGACGTACTGACCAAACAAATTAAAAACAACGTACGTATCGCCATCATTACCAAACACTCTACATGGATTTCAATGGTGTTGGTGATGCTAACCATGGCATTACAGTATGTTGTTGACGATGTGAGCACATCGAAGTTGTCCTTTATGTTTGGGGTGCTTGCCGCGACCGCCTTTATCATGGGGGTGTGGTATGTTTGGGCAGCAAAAAGAGAACAGCGATTTAGGCGTCAATTAGATGGGCTGAAAATCATGCGAAGCAGCCAATACTAAGGGGATACACTATGGCCAGCAAACGAACGCTGGCTTGCTATAGTGATGCTAGGCCGATTAGTGACTACTCGTTTTTACTGTCGTCTTGTTCGGCCTCGTTATCGCTATCCGGCAGTACCTGACTTTCCCCTAAGAAGAACTCGTAATATAAATCTAATGCAAATTCTGATTGATCTTCAATGGTGGTTTGCACGGCTTCTAAGAATAGGCGAGGCAAAAGTTGATAGCGTAATGCTAAATCCGGCGGGTCTTGTCTGCGTCTGAGTGTAGAGCTGGTGTCATTGTTACTTAATCCTACATCCACATTGTATTCTACAGAAAGGCGTTGATTAATTTGCCCTGTAACGGACAGTTTTGACTCGTTTGTACTTAAACTAAAATCATCAATACCTAGCGCCTCACCCACTTGACCGGTCAAGGTTTTAGTATTAGATAGGCCAAGGCCTAAGAGTATGGCTCCATAGTTAGGGTCTTGACTACCAGAGGAGGCATCTGCGCCTTGCCCAGTAAGCAAGTACGACAAAACGTTTTGTTGATCCATTGCGGGTTCAGAGAACAGGTTGATGCTGGGCGCATCTGCTGCCCCATCAATACGAATACCGGCAATAACGCCATCGTCGGTTTTATCGGGGTCTCGAATAGCTTCTACCAGCAGTAAAGGTTGGTCTAGCGGGCCATTAAATTGGATTTCACCGGTTTGAATCACCAATTGCTGGCCATAGGCGCTATAAAGGCCATCTAGAATTTGCAAGTCGCCAAAGCCCACCAGCGCGGGTTGAGTATTCACTTTTACGCCACCATGCAAACTTGCACTTAGCCCAAAAGCCTCAAACTTCACTTCTTTGGTTTTGGCCTTATCAATATTCACCATGACAGACGCATGTACAATATCAAGTGGCTCTTCTTTTGGCGGTTCACCTCGAAGATGAACATCTTTGGAAGGAGAAACCGCACTTTCTGGCAGTGACTCCACTTCGATTCTTGCCCAAGGTATATTCACACTACCGGTAATATCTACCCGCTCAGCGTTAGCGTTCACTGTAATATCGGGTGACACCCGCAAGCGCATATTAGGCTGGCGAACTTCAAATTTACTGCCTTTAAGATTGAAGTTAACCGACGGCGTATCTTGCCAACTTAGGTTGCCATTAAGCGCGCCTTCCCCGCCACCAAGAATAAAGCTGCCATTGAAATCTGCTTGTTGATTATTTAATACAATGCGTTGTTGCCAGTTTTCCAACGAGACCGGTGTGTCTTGAATATCAATGGCTCCGTTGTTTATTTGCATTTCACCATTTAGGGTAGGAGAGGCTAAATTTCCGCCAATATCTACTTCACCATTGAGCACGCCCGTTAGGGTGCGGATGGCCGGAGACAAAGGCTTCAGCGGCGCAACATCTATGTTCTTGAGCGTCAATTGGCCATCGATGTCTTTTTCTTCGCCCAGTACATTGGCGTTAAAGTTAAGCTCGGCCTCGCCTAAGTCTGCACTGGTGATCAGTGACTGCGATTGTAACTGTCCTTGCTTAAAGGTACCTGTGGTGGTGACGTTATTAACCCTTATAGTGAGCGGGCGTGAAACACCCAACTGCCAATCTGCAGAAGAAAGGGAAACATCAAAAGTGGCGTCAATAGGGTCTTGCGGGGCGTATTGCCCTTTCGAATTAAAAGACAAAGTTGCTTTAGAGGGCGCTGAGACAATGTCTGGGGCTAGCTCGTTTGCCCATAGACCAACTGGTAATGCCTTGGCAAACACGTGCCATTTCGCTGTATTGTCTTGGTAATGCACAGCATCGATGCACAGTTCGCCATTGCCCCGCGATGCCCAACAATGGCTACTGACATCGGCTTTTAGTGGGCTGGTACCTACTGATAGCGCAAAAGGGCTGGTTAACTGCCATTCAGTATTTGCCAGTTTTAGTGCGCTACTCTCTAGTTGCCCGCGCCAAACGTGGTTTTGCCATTGTCCTTTTAGGCGAATGTCCGCTTCATGATCTGGAAGAATGAGGTTTACATTAAGGGTGTGGTCGGTATAGCGGCCACTTATTTCTAATTCACCATTTAACGGCCCTTGCTGTGACAAGGGAGCTGACAGTTGGCTAGCGACGTTAATATCGTTAAAGGCCAGCGAGCCAGTTGCATTGGGGTTGTTCCACGGGCCTCTGGCAACCACATTTCCCTTTATCGTGCCTGATACATCAGGGTACAAGCTTGAAATCGCAGCAACATTAACGTGGATATCTGCATTTAAATAGCGATTGTTTAGCACCTGTCCTGTCACAGCCACTTCGTTACTGCCCTGCTTCATGGTGAGGTTAGCCACCGCTAAATCGTTTGATCCTGAATACACAAACGCGCCAGCCACAGACAACGGCTTTTGCTGCAATCGCCCTTCCACGTTTAAGTTGCGAATACTCATTTCTAATCCGGCTGGAGACCATTGCATAATGCTTTCGAATTGCCCTGATAGCGACTCTGGGGCATAAGGTGAAAAATCAGTAGCAGAAATTTCGGTTAGTTGAGTTTCACCTTCCCAGAATATAGCGTCACCAAGGTGCAAGGTGCCTGTATTACGTAAACTCCCGCCTAGGGCGCTAACCTCGGCTTGATTGACGAAAATATTTTTCCTCTTCAGCACCACATCAAGCGCCACTGGGACATTACCCACATCAGGAAGGGTAGCTCCCCCGTTTCCTTTAAGTAGGTAATTACCCATGGTGCCTTCTAGCACCACCTCGCCGTCATGCAAGGTGCCCCCTTTCAGGGTGGGGATAGGTTGTGTTTGCCAGTTTGCAGAAAAAGAAACGGGTAACTGGTCACTTAATAGGTTTGTGTTTAACGACAACACACCATTAAATTCACCTTCGGTGGAAGCCTCTACTGTCAAGTCATCAAGGGCGCCAGAAGCGCTTAATTCAAACATTTGTTCTTGGGTGTCATCGCCTAAGTAACCTTCGCCCTGTAGATCTATTTCAAGGGGGAAATTTGCAGACAGTGTTGTGTGAATGTTGCCGCTTACCTTTCCGCGCGGGTGGGATAGATAAAGTGACCGTAACACCAGCTGGCTCTGTTCAAACGATAAAGCTTCGAAAGATACAACCTGTAGGGTTTGAATCTCATCAGTATCGCCCTTTTGAATGAGTGTTGCTTGAGTCATTTCAAACCCGTTGATACTGACCGGAATAGGGCTACTTAATGTGGGTAACTGAGGCGCAGAATACGAAAGAGAGTAACGCGTCGGAAGTGTGGATGTTTTGGGTGCGGCAGTTTCTTCCTCTTGGGTGAGTAGCGTCACAACCACGGTGTCTAAGGCAATTTCATCAATGCTAATCTCACGATCGCCTTGCACTTGGGAGAGCGCAAGGGTGCCGATGCTAATGGTTTGGTCGGGTAACGTAAGGGTAAAGTTCTCCATGTTGCCCCGCGTTATGTCGATGGGCAGCGGCAAACTAAAGGGGGCATTGCTCTTTTGGGGTTGCGCAGGGGCAGAACCTAGTTGTGTGACGGTCAGCCCGTTTATGGATATATTATTGATACACACACGGGGCTCAAATAAACAGCGCCACGTGGCATCTAAGTCTGCTTTTTCTAGATGTACATGCCATTGTTCATTGCGGTAATCTACTTGTTGAAACGACAGCGAGTCAGCTAGCCCGCCCTCCATTTTTTCAACACTGAGACCAGCAACAAATTGATTCGCAATAAGCTTTATCATTGGGCCGGCTAATGGGCTAATCAGTAACCCGTATATCAGAACCAGAAGAAAGACCGGTGTCAGTAAAATAGCCGTAGTGGTACGCTTCCTCATAGTTCAGGCCCCAACATTAGGTGCAGTCTCCAGGTGGTTTCGTCTGGAGAAAAGCCCCGGGCCACATACACGCGAACAGGGCCGATTGGAGACAACCAGTGAAAACCCGACCCGACACTGTAGGTGAGTGAAGTGCTCGTATCGTTTGTTGCAGTGCCTGCATCGGTAAAGGCGGCCACTCGCCAATTTTCAGCCACACGGTAAGCGTATTCTACACTTGCGGTAGCCAGGTATTTTCCGCCAATGGACTCAATGGAGGTTTCCCCCGTTTCAGGGTCGGTAACTTCGTCTTTAGGTGAAATATCTCTGTATTCAAACCCGCGAATACTCTGATCGCCCCCAGCATAAAAACGAATAGACGTTGGTACTTGGGAGAAGTCGTTGGCTTTTATGGCGCCGATTTCAGCGCGCACGGTAAAGCGGTGGTTCTCGTTGAGCGTATGGATAAACATGCCTTCGGCAAAGGACTTAACAATATTAATATCTGAACCGGCGTTATCTCTACCAACTTGGGTAGAGAACTTAAAGTAGCGCGCGAAATTAATGAGTAAATCGTTATCCTTCTCAAGATAATTAATGGCGTAGCCGGGCATGATGAGCGAGGTCGTGGTATCAATTTCATCGCCTTCATTGTAGGTTTCTTGCAAGTAAGTGATTGAAAAGTCGTGCTGCCAAGGTGATTCGTCATATTGCCAGTAGCGATGGGCAGATAGCGAGAGCGTTTCACTTTCTATGGATGTATTGGTGTAATCAATGAATTGATAACCGGCTTCGATACTGACGTAGTCGCGGGTAATATTGCGTCGTGGAATTCGGTAGTCTGCAGTAATAGACTGCTCTGGTGCAGAGATAAAGATATCCGCACTCACGGAGTGGCCTTTGTCGTTTACCCACGGACGCTCCCAACCTAAACGTACCCTAGGGCCCGTATCTGTTGCTGCGCCTACTGACACATTAAACGCGTCTTTTGGTCTATGGGCGAGTGAGACCTCAATGGGCACCAATAAGCCCTCGGCTTCACTGACGACGGGCCGCGCGATAACTCGGTTAAAGTAACCAGACTGATTTAGTTTGCGATTAAAGTCAGTCAAAGCGGCTGAAGAATAGGGCTCGCCTTCTGAAAAAGGGGCTAGCCGTTGAATTATGTCTTTTGCTTTGTCTTCGCCGACAAAGATTAAAGGGCCGAATTGATATTGAGGGCCACTTTGCGCAATTAATAGAATATTGGCTTCTTTGTTTTCGCGCACTAAATCTAAGCGGGTAGCCTGCCAGTGAAAGTCAAAATATCCGTGGGATAACGCATAGTTAAACATAGAAGACTTAAATGAAGTGTATGTAGGCTGGTGAAGTACATCGCCTTGCTTGAGGCTAAACCCATTAAAGCGTTGCCTAAACGCTGGGTCGTCTCGCCCCTTACCGATAATCTCACGAGTGACATTTGCCACAATGAGTGGGCTGTTAAGTGTGACGGTAACAACCACTTTGTCGTTGCCGTCAATAGTAATTTCAGCGTCGCTGTTGTAATACCCAAAGGGCTCAACGGCCGTGCTTATTGTTGATTTAACTTCATCTTGCCAAAAAGGGTCGTCCAAAAGGGCAGTTTCAACGTCTAGGTTATTAAGATGCAGGCGAATATTGTCCTTTATAGCATCTTGCTTTACGCCTTTTATTGAATAGGAAATTGCGTTGACATTTAACGGTAAAAGAATAAGAAACGCACTCAGGAAAATAGGTTTTGCTAAAGAACAAACGGAACGACACCACGAAATAGTATGGGTGTAAGTTATAATGTAGAACGAAGATAAGTGCGGTGGCATCTAGAAATGCAATTCCTTCTTGCGCAAATAGTGAGTTCGGTCAGTGAACATCGCTTGTGGCGATGCAAATGCTACAGGTATCAACAATGATATCGCGTCACTATCATGATAGCACATCCCTTCCTAAGCCCTAGCCTGCTAAGGTCAGCAAATTAAACGTTGCGACGAAGCCAATTTCCCTGTGTTACCCGCTTTTTAGTTATTACCCCCTTATTAGGGATCAACATCACGTAAAAATTTACAAGATCACCGTAACGGGGCCAATTGACAGGTGTTAGTTTTTAACGAAGGTTTCGATAGAATGACTTCAATCAAAAGTTAAAAATCTGTATAGTCAAACAGACTTGCATTGTTTAATGAACCAATATAAATCAATAATAAAGCGAAGGAATGCCTATGCGTGTTGTCCAATTACACCTATTTTCGTGTGTAGTTTTAGTATGCTTAACTCTATTTTCATTTGGCGCAACAAGTGCCGAAAATGAGGCAAAGCCTCTTCACTATTCTCATTTTAGTAAATTGCCCGCCTATTGGGGGCCGTCACTTTCTCCTAACGGGCAACGTATAGCGTATGTCCAAAATCTAACAGAGCCAAATGAAGTGAGTGTGCTGGCCACTTTCGACCTTACGACGAACAAAGCACATTATTTACTTCAATCTGACAACGAAAAAGTAAAAATAAACTGGTTTAAGTGGGTAAGTAATGATCGGCTTGTCATTAGCGCTCGTTACGCAAGAAAGCAATACAATGCGCGGGTTTATGAAACGCGATTATTGGCCATGGACTACGACGCTCAAGGTGAAGACCCATTTCGAATTTTAGATTTTCGTAAGTTAAAACGCCGATTTCCAAATGCGCGCTCTGCGCCTCAATTCCAAGATACGGTTGTAGATTGGCTGCCTGATGATCCTAAACATATCCTCATGGCCATTGATGTAGAAAACCCGGGTAAACCTTCGGTATACAAAGTGAATATCAACAATGGCGATACAGAAATTGTTGAAAAATCGAAAAATGAAATTCGAACTTGGATGACAGACCAGCAAAACAACGTACGCTTGGGTGTCACGCGAAATTATCGGGGGGGTGATACTGAGGTACTGCTTCGTGTTGATAATGACTGGGAAACCTTATTTAGCTACAACGCAATGTCGGATAAAAGCATTTACCCGTTAGGTTTTGCTCTTGATCCAAATATTCTTTATTACAGGGGATATAAAGGCGATTATAAAGCGATATTTAAAATAGATCTGACGACCAAAATATCGACAGAAGTTTACGCGGATGAAGGCTACGACGTATCAGGTGGCCTTATTTACTCACCTACAACGAGAGAGGTGATTGGTACACGTCACGATGGCCGCCAATATTGGGATGAAGGCTATAAAGAGTTACAAAAAGGGTTAGATACGGCGCTGCCCAATACTCATAATACCTTAACGAGTTTCAGCCGAGATGGGAATACCTACCTACTTTACGCAGAGTCGGATACACAGCCGGGAAATTACTTTATCGGAAATAGAGCCAAAGGTTCACTTGGCTTCCTCTTTCAACAATACCCGCAAATTCAACCTGCACTTCTTAGTCCGCATAGACTAATTAGCTACGAAGCGAGAGACGGTGTTGAGATAGAAGCTTATCTCACTTTACCTAAAGGTGATGGCCCCTTCCCCACCATTATTCACCCTCATGGTGGACCTGGTGCCCGTGACTTCAGTGGCTTTGATTATTGGACGGCGTATTTCACTAATAAAGGGTATGCCGTATTACGCCCTAATTTTAGAGGATCTGAAGGCTATGGTTATGAGTTTTCTCAGAACCAAATGAAAGGCTGGGGTTTGGCCATGCAAGATGACATCACCGACGCGGCTAACTGGATGGTTAAGCAAGGTTACGCTGAAAAAGACAATATGTGTATCGTCGGGGCGAGCTATGGTGGCTACGCGGCTATGATGGCGACAGTGAAAACCCCAGAGTTATTTCAATGCGCGGTCAGCTTTGCTGGTGTGAGCAGTTTGAAAACCCTTGTCGAACAGTCCCGTATGTTCCAAAACTCCGAGTTTGTCAAAAACCAGATTGGCGATGACGATAAAGACTTACTTGCCCGTTCGGCGATTTCCAAAGTCGACATTATAAAAGCGCCAATTTTGTTGGTACATGGCGAAGAGGATCGTATTGTTCATATTGATCAAAGTCGCGATATGGCGGAAGCGTTAAGAAAGCACAACAAAGACTATAAGTATGTTGAGTTGGAAGCGGGCGATCACCATCTTTCAATCCAAAGAAACCGACACGCGTTTTTTGAAGAAATGGATGCTTTTCTATCTAAACATCTTAATTAAAAGCAATTTATTACTCATGTAATACTTAGCTAGGTGCAATGCGCCTAGGTCAAACCGTTGAGGCC
>Ga0208684_1000438_pt1 | contig 30793 bp, 30 predicted proteins | sample MalvireepMed_b05_FD_184245 | JGI IMG/M metagenome (GOLD analysis project Ga0208684, IMG submission 184245) | Marine viral communities from the Global Malaspina Expedition - Malaspina viral metaG DeepMed_b05 (SPAdes) (version 2) | ecosystem: Environmental > Aquatic > Marine > Oceanic | place... | reverse complement strand
TCGACAGGTGGCAGCAAAACTAGCCAGTGAATTAGTGGTGGCCCTGATATCTAAACACAAAAGCGCAGTTGATATCAGTGCCGCCCTTGAGATGTTCAAGGAAGCACTGGATCCGATCACGAGGATGATCCTTGAGGAATCAGAGCCAGAACCAGAACCTGTGCCTGAATCTAAACCTGAAAGCAGTGCCAGTACAGAAGAAATGTTTGAGGAAACTCTATGACCTCAGAACTTATTCCGCTAAACCGATTTCAACAGCGGCTTGATCACACACACATTGAGCGTGTCACCAAACGCACACGCAGACACTACGTAGTTGATCCAGCATCCCGTCCTTGTCCGAGTATCACGACGGTTCTTGGCAAGGTCATTCCCAAGCCAGCCCTCATGGGTTGGTACCAAAAAAGATCGAGGGAAGCGATGCGAGACTACCTAGCGGGGCATATTGGCGAACCGATCCATGCCCCGCTTCTGGACAAAGCCGTGGCCGAAGCCAAGATAAGGCCGAAATCTGATGCAGATGAAGCGGCGGCTCTGGGTAGCCAGGCCCATGATCTAATCAACCGGGTGTTGCTCGGCGAAGACCCGCCTGTACCCGATGCATTGGAAGTAGTAATGGCAACCTTCCATGAGTGGTTTGACTCTCATCATCTCAACCTCGTCGATAGCGAGGTAGCTGTGTATGGCTATGACAAAATGGGTTATGGCTATGCAGGCACCATTGATGCACTTTTTGAGCGTGGAGACAGGCTTCTTTTGGTAGACTGGAAGACTTCCAACCGAATCTATCTCGAACATAAAACACAGATTTTACAGTATGCTCGTGCAATGGCACCGTATAGCGGCAGTCCGATTGACGCAATGATCGTTCGGCTGGGTAAGGATGAGGTGGGTTTTGAGGTAGTCGAGATAGAACCTGGTGAGTACGAGTCCCTATATAGAATCTGGGACGCTGCATTTGAACTGTACAACGCCCTGGAAGAATCAAATAAATAAAGGGGGGAAAGAGCATGAAGAAAACGGCAAAGAAAGCGGCAAAGAAAACCAAGGGAAAGCCAGTGGTTGTGGTTGAGGAAGTATGTGAAGAGAAGGTTCCCGCTGAGGCGGAGCCGCCGGTCACTTGCGGTATGTGCGAGGATGCTGACAGAATGATCGCGGCTACAGTGGAGCCGATTCTGTCAGTCATTACCAGCCTCCGGAGCGATCTGACCCGTATATATAAAAGAGTGAGTGGGCTGAAACTCAACGCCCTTGCAGATCATCTGAAGTGCCCTACGTGCGGGCTGTTCTTTGGGGGCACTCACGCAGGTGGGTTGCTTCCAATGCCGGAACCCTGGGAAGGGCTGTGTAAATGGTGCGCTAAGAAGGCACAGGATGAACAATGTTGAAAGTATATTCAACCGTCAAAATGACTCAGGTACCTGAGTGCCTGCACCGAGATCCTAGAGACTGTTTTCACCAGGCTTGTCTTGTACGGCACATATTCAGAGAGAGAGATCGCGCCCTCGTGGAGAACGCAGATGGCTACGTTAGAATTTGTTTCATCGAGGACTTAAAGGTGATCAGACCATGACTCAGTGCGACTTTGATAGCCCTCACAGCCCTGTCTATTGTGGCTATTGCTGGGACCAACAGCAACAATCCCGGCAGTCAGCTACGCTAGAAAAGCTCAGTGATTCTATGGATACCATTGCGAGGCTGCTACTTGACGGTAGCCAGGTACCTAATAAACGGCGGCCCATCACAGACAACGCACCTCAGAAAGCCCCGGTTCCTGTTCCGAAACCACAACAGCAGACAGATGAGAGGAGAACGTACAAATGGACCACGTAACAACGTGGCAGAAAGTAGGATCGGGATACCAGTGGATCGATAACTGGGCGGGGCACGATGTCAAGGCCGAGATATCACGGCTTGTGTCAAAAGGACAGGATAGCCTGAAAGCACAGATATGTGTATGGCTCGATGACGTGCAGCTCGTGAGAGCCCATCCCACGTTGACATCAATGAGTTCGATGCGGGACTTCTGTAGACTGCTTGAGGACAGACGCAAAGCCACCGACTATGGGATCAACTGGCGCGACTGGGCCGAGGAATTAGCCGGACGTACGCTCGATGCCCACCGGCAGGGGCAACCCGAAGTGGCAGTCTCCGACCTCTGGGATAAGGAGATCGAGCAAGACACCTGGCTTGTCGAGCCGTACATACTAGAGAGCAAATCCAATGTGATATATGGAGATCCCGGCACAGCCAAGAGCATGATGGCCCTGCAATGGGCTGCGCTAATGGACACAGGCCATGTGAATTCTCAACTCAAGGTGGTCACACGGCGGGCTAATGTCCTCTACCTGGACTACGAAACAGACGAGATAGAAATTTTACATCGCTTGAAATGGCTACATAGGGGCATGGAGATAACCGCGCCCTCTAATGTTGTGTACAGATATTGTACACAGCCCCTGGTCGTAGAGACTGATTACATACTGGATCTCATCGAACGTAGATGGGGCGGCGATGATACGCCTATCGTCATAATGGTGGACTCGATGGGCCTTGCCACAGGCGGCAAACTGGTGGATGAGGAGATGGTGATCAGCTACTTTGCTGCCCTGAGAGTACTGGGCTCGACCTCGCTGACTATAACTCACACCAACAAGGACGGTCATCTGTTCGGGTCCCAGTACACACTCGCAGCAGCGAGAAATCTCTGGGAAGTGAAACGATCTGCCGTGACGCGAGGGCAAATCGATGTTGGGTTGTTCCATAGAAAGAGCAACAGCGTTGGCAAGGAAGTGCCGAGAGCATACCGCCTCAACTTCACGCCTGATCCCACTACCGGTACCACTCAGTCTGTAAATATCGTTGCAAAAGACCCGATTGACACTGACTTTGCCCGTGAAATGAGCGTGGCAAAGGTGGTACTGCACATCATTGAGACTGAGGGGCCTACAAGTAAAGATGCGTTACCGAAACTGGTAGCTGAATTCAAGGAAGCTAAGGAAGATGGCCTACGTGCAGCAGTAAAAACTGCCATCAGCCGCTTCTGTAAGGCAGGCAAGCTCGTGGAGAAAGACGGCATGATATATGATCACGCCAATTCTACTGTTGCGCCTGACAAAGAGGAGAAAGACGACTTATGGACGACACAGTTTTAATAGCTTTACTACTGGACGCATACTATACAGGTATCAAGGTGCATCCTGGTGAGGGACAGATGCGCGTGACGAGCCCCTATAAGGGACATCCGCTCATCAGCAAGCTCAGAGACTGCAAGCCTGGCATAGAAGCCTTCTACGCCCAACTGGGGACACGTCTGAGGAAGGGACAGCAGCTATTGATATCACAGAACCAGTCCCTTTGGGATAAGGACGGCTGGCCTGTAGGAAGCGATAAGCAGGTTGGCATATTTGGTGAACGCCTCGCACTGTGGGACATCCTCGACACGCTTATGGTGCCACGAGTCTGTCCGATAGGGCCTGATGGCTGTGACCCGGAAGCCCCTATAATATGCAGGTCATGCGGTAGATAAGAAAGAAGGAGTAATGTGGATTTATATACCGAATATACCGTTATCAGCTTGTTCTCAGGAATCGGTGGACTTGACCTCGGAGTCCGAGATGTTCTCCCGACTAGAACGATCTGTTACGTTGAACGGGGAATCAAGGCGGCGAGAATCCTGGCAGAGAGAGCTTCAGAAGGACTACTTGACGAAGCTCCGATCTACTCTGATGTTAAAACATTCCCAACAGAACTCTTTGCTGGAAAAGTGGACATCGACTTTTTGCTCTCCGGTTTCCCCTGCCAGCCCTTTTCGGTCGCCGGCAAACAATCCGGTGCCTCAGACGATAGAAATCTCTTCCCCGATACCATCAGGATCATACGCGAACTACGACCACGCTACGTCTTCCTGGAAAACGTCCCAGGCCTCGTTGCTCACCCATACTTTGGTACCATTCTCGGAGAGCTGGCCGAAGCAGGGTACGATGCGGAGTGGGGCTGTTTCAAAGCCTCGGACATCGGCGCAAGCCACAGGCGCGAGAGGCTCTTCATCCTGGCAAACGCCACAGGCACGGGACTACAAGGGCAGGAACACTGGATTTCAGGAGATGCTTCCAAACCAAGCGGAGAACTGGCCCACGCCAGCCACGAGGGATTACAAAGGTATGGTGCAGAATACCATGACAGTCAAAAACGGACGGTTCATACGGACGGGCAAGGACGGAACGGAGTGGGGAGCAACACTAGACGGGGTAGCAACGAACTGGCCCACGCCACAGGCATCAGAGATCAAGTCAAATCTATTGATCCGAGAGAATCACCAGAACAACCTCTCGGCGATTGCTGGGAATTGGACAGACCCGAACTCCCAGAATTCCCCCCTGGCCCAGGAGACCCAGCCTGGGAATGGATCGTCGAACACTACCCAGAGCTCGCCCCCGCAACCTGTAAGCACGGAACACCGGTGCGGAGTGGGATGTATGAGACTGAATCCCCTGTTCGTAACGTGGATGATGCTTGGAAAATCTCGGATAGGGTGGCTGCGTTGATGATGCTCGGCAACGCCGTCGTGCCCGCACAGGCCGCTTATGCGCTCAGGGAATTGATATCAAGAGATTCTGTTGAATGATCTCACTAATATGCAAATACAATGTACACCGGGACAAGTGGAGACACTGTCAATACGAAGAGTGTGAGTGTGAGTGCCATGAGGCAGATCCTGTTGAAGCAGAGATCGAAGAACCTGTAGAGCTGGTAATAGTGCCGAAGAACGAGAAAGAGTTTCTTGAAATGATCCGGGATGAAGCAACTTTAACAGGGTGGGATCTAATTTATCACACACGGAACTCCAGGGGCAGTGACAAGGGATTCCCTGACCTGGTACTTGTGCGCCCCCCTCGACTCCTCTTTACAGAACTCAAGATGAAAGGCAACAAGCCCACGCCTGAACAGGAACTGTGGCTTGAGAAGCTGCAACAGATACCCGGAATAGAAGCGTATCTATGGTACTGTCCCGATGACATGGACCCTATTAAGGAGATACTGGCATGACAAAGAAGAAAAAACAGCCTGAGATTAGTACCGGAAACAAGAGGGCCGGGTAGTAGTCGCGATTATGGAGAGGCCTGTCTCCGCTACTACCCGGCCCAGCTAAAGGAGAATGACGAGGCTATCTTACTCTATGCCGGGTGCCTTGTACATAGGTATCATTTAACGAATGTCGAGGTAGCAGATTCGCAGACCTGACACTTGCCGACCATGCGCCGTGATCCTGATCGCTCCTCGTGGACTGCGATTTTCTTAACGGTGCGCCTCGCCTTACATCTCACGCACCAGACGTCACGGACGACAGGTGTAACACCCAACCATTCCAGTAATCTAGCCATTCATCACCAGCCATGCGAGGGTGACCCAGACGCCGAGGCATATCCCGATAGTTGCGACCTGTGCAAGTCTATTAAGCATCGGCTTGCATCACATCTTTTGCGAGAGCTATGATGCCCGCTATACAGCCCACCGCAATCTCGGTCAGATTCTCCTGAACTCCTATATATGCAATCACTCCAAGAATTGTCAGTGCTAGGAAGACCTGGGGCCGAATTTTACCAATGAAATTACTGAGAACATTCAACACGTCCATTCACATACCCTCCTGATTACTACGTTGCTCATAGAGCGACGCAATAACAAAGTGTAGGGGATTATATCACTTTACAGAAACAGGCTTCTCTACGTTACCCGTTAATGTACTTGACTGGACCTTCACTGAGCTGGCAATGGTAAAGCTCGGCGTATCGATACCTGTACCGTCACCGTACACAGACTCCTCGGCATCAGTGCCACGGATGACAACCGTGCCGCACTGTAGGTTGGTCATCGTAATCCCCGCTCCAAACGCCTTAACCCTCGTGAACGAGATCGTACCCACCGTACTGGTTTCACTGCTGGTCAAAAGTATCCTGTCAAACGTACCACCGGAAACTTCAGGTACATTGAGCGCACCACGAGTAGATCCAAAGGCGTACTTCACAGGATCACTGGATAGCGTCGGAGAGATCGATAGTCCGTCTGCCGTAGTGGTTGAAACCTGTAGCGAGTAGGCAGTGCTCGTGTTGAAAAGGAAATCAGTTGCCTCAACGTCTATCAGTTCCAGGGTCTCGCAGAGGATGTTACCTGTCGTAGCGGAGATAGCAATTGCATCAGTCAACCCGGACGCTTTACCTACTGACATATCACTGAACTTGATGGACTCGATCCTGGCCCCACCGATGTTGAGTTCCAAGGTCATGGTTCCCTGTTGTGTATCTTCTGGCATATCCTGCCCTACACCGATCTGCTCCTGTCCAAGCCTCTGCGCCCTTGCTGCGTCATACGTTGCGCTCTGGGGCCACACAGGGGCAGGATCAATGCCCTTGATTGCGAAATACACCGCACCTGCTATCACAGCGAAGGACATCATTACGGTGAAGACCACCATCGCCTTTGCATTGCGCCCGAAACTAAGCCCTTGCAGGGCCGGTAGTTTGAAAGCAAGGTTAAGGGGAAGTGTTATTCCGATAAACGGGATTGAAGGAAAGTAGATCCGGCGTTCTTTGACAACCAGCTTTATCTTTTTCATGTCCTATTCCTTGCCACTTTCAAATATCTTTCCAATACCCGCACTCACTGGTATCGTGAGGACTGCGAGGGCTGTTAAAAGTCCCTCGATGTTATCCAGGGTGTCCGGGTTAGAAGATGCACTCCATATGATCCTTGCTGCCAGGAACAACCATGTAAACACCACCGGCGTGAATATCACTAGCTGTATCAGTTCACGCCCTGACAGCGTTACAGACTCTTTGCCCTTCTTACCGTTGCCATTAGGACTGTCAGCCATATATAAATCTGGATATCGCTACTAATGCGATCAACACTATCAAAAGTACAAAGCCTACTGCCTGCATTATCACAATCAGCCTGACACGCCGTTGCTGAGACTTCAGTAACGGTAATATTTTTATTGCCAGTAGTGCCTTGACGGCCTCATGCCTCTCTCGCTCATTCAAAATAAATTATGTTGCCTCATCTGCTCCCGCATACTCAGTTACATCTAAAGCTGTAATGGCAGCACATTTCGCTTTGATTGAGTTTAGAAGAGTCGTTTTGTTTGCAGTCGTATACAACGAGCCTTGTGCCTGTAATCTCCGTACTTCCTGTATACCTGCCACCATTATGGACTTCTTGGACTCAAGCCACTCCAAAACGTCCTCGTTATATACTGTTGACATACGTCACCTCTCTAGAGTTTCGCTTCCAGTTGCTGAATTGCCTTGACCAACATCGGAACAAGATGCTGGTAATCTACGAACCACGTATTACTGCTTGCATGGTCAATCTCTCCATCCTCAGTACGTGGCGCATTGATTATCCAAGGCACAGTTTCAACCGTTTCCTGCGCCAGCATACCTGTCCACCGTCCACGAGCGTTCTTATTATTAGGACTGGTATCAGACGGATCAACCCAATCGAAATCTACGACACGCAATTCCTTGATTTTATCCAGGGCATTAACCGTGCTGTCAGTTATGTTCTCCTTCAATCGCGCATCTGATGATGTTGTGATGGACTGATTCCCAACATATAACGTAGTAGAACCAGAACCTGTACTGGCATCATCAATCAAGTTATTGGTGGATTCTGATGCACCTATTATCACTCCACCATCAAACCGTGAAGTTCCAGCATCTACCCATAGCGCATGGGGACCGCCTTCAGTAACTGAACCTGAACTTAGTGCGCTTGGTGCCGCTGCGACATAGAGAGTTACTAGCTTACCGACATCCTCGCCACCAGCCGATACTGTCGGCGCACCTATATTTACTGCTGTTATCAGTGGATGTTCGTTACTGGCATCCGCTGCGGTTCCAATAGTTCCTGAAACATAAAATAAACCGCCCCGTCTACCACCTACAGGATTCACTCGACCTCCAACTATGGACTGATAATAGTCAGTTGAAGAAGCAGGAGCAGACGTTGCACCAATCCGAAAATAGCCTGACGCACTCGGCGCACTTCCGATCCCGATAGTGTTACCGTCTGGGTCAATCTGGTCAAGATCAATTGTTCCGACGTTTGTGATATCTCCATCACCGAAAGAAACATTTCCGGTAGCTGTCAGGTTTAATTGTGCCCCTGACGCTATCGTGAAGTCAGTGCCGTCACTCTCTATCTTCTGCCCATCGTCCCCGAAGGTAAGTCCCTTGTCAGTAGGAATGTTGATATCAGCCCCAACGGTGAGGTTGAGATCAGTACCGGCGTAGATGGTCATGTCCGTGCCGTCTGACTTGATGTGTTCACCACCAGCGGCATCGTAGAAATATAGTTCCGCTCCGAGAGTTAACACCAGGTCATCAGTGCTCTCATCCCAGAGCATATATGTATTGGACGTATTCCCCCAAAACTTAACATCGTAACCGTCTGTAGTAGCACCGGTAATAAACGTGCCATCAAGCTGTACGTTACCGTCAATATCAACCGCATCGAGGTTAGTGGTTCCGTCTATATCAGCATTACCCGATATATCTAGAGTTGCTGCATCTAGTTCGCCTGCCACAGTTAAGACTCCATCAGCAACTGTCATCAAGTCTGTATCATCTGTATGTCCTATAGTTGTCCCGTTGATGAGTACATCATCAACGTCCAATGACCCACCAGATATCAACCCTGTGGTTGTTATAGCTGAAGATCCTGTATCTATAGTGCCAAAACCACTTGTAATAGACCCAGAGTTCAAGGCACCAGTAGTGACTAAGCCTGTCATAGTAGTGATGCTATTTTGAGTAGCAGTAGTAACAGTTCCTACAAAATTGGTAGAAGTAATACTTGTTGCGCCTGTTACTACCCCCGCATCTACACTGATAGTTCCATCAAGTAAAATAGCAGACCCAGAGGCAGGTTCTATATTGATAGCTGCACCTGAGTCTAAGGTAAGGACACCTCCTGAATTCATATCAAGAGTGCCTGAACTCTCTACTACTAAGTTAGTACCGTCCCCCTCAATTTTTTCTCCATCATCACCAAAGGTCAGTCCTACATTAGCCGGTAGGTTTACATCCGAAGTTGCAGCGAGGTCTATATCTACTCCAGAGGTCAGAGTTATTCCCCCGGCATCAGACAGGAGTTGAATAGATCCGGTACCTGTACCCTGATCAGCATGAACAACAATCGTTTCAGATGTACCACCGTCAGCAGTCAGGAGTATGGCACTTGCAGCGTTCAACCCAGACTTAACATTGATCCCACCTACGTCTGACAGTAGCTGTATTGATGCAGCACCCTCAGTAGCTGCCGTGCCCTGGTCATTAAACAATGTCATAGTAGAGCTGGTCCCGCCGTCTACAGTTAGATTGACTGCATTAGCCAGGTTCGCTGTAGATCGTATTCCAACTCCCCCTGCATCAGACAGAAGTGATATAGACTCTGCTCCCTCTGTGACCGATGTTCCCTGATCGTTAAAGATAGAGATGGATCCAGTTGTGCCACCATCAGAAGTTATGTTAACTGCCTTGGCAAGATTCGCAGTTGAACGTATACCTACTCCCCCGGCATCTGAGAGTATATTTATAGACTCAGCACCCTCAGTAACAGAGGTTCCTTGATCTGCGTGTATTTTGACAGTCCCACTTGTGCCTGCGTTCTCTCGTAGATAGATAGCAGCAGCAGCGTCGTTGGTAGAGACAAGATCTATATCGCCTGATGATGCTATATCGAAATCAGTTACATCGAAATCAGCAGTACCGTTTACGTCAAGAATTCCGGGGAATGTCACTGATGACGAAGCTACGGTTGCGTGAGGGGTAATAGTCATCTGGGCGACGAGATCACTGTCACTACTACCACTCGCCCGGTTGTCGAAAGTTAGTATGCCCCCATCGGCTGCGTTTATCCTCCATACGTCGATATCTTGATCCGCCTGATCGGCAAAGAAATATATAGGAGCTGCTGCACCTTCCACACCGCGAACCTTCAGGGACGCAGTATCTACTCCCTTGGTTGTAATCTCGTCAGACCAGAGGATGTACCTGACACTGGCACCCGATGTGATCTTAATGTCATAGGTGGCATCAAGGGAAGTTTCAGTAATTGACCACGCACCGTTAGAATCACTGGTTGTTGATGTTTCTTGACTCGTAGTACCAGTATGAAGAACGGCAACCGTGGCCCCATTTACAGCACCCCCATCGTCTTGATAGATTTTTCCACTTATATTAATATCAGTTATAGCCATAATTTACTCCCAGCTATGATCACGGTACTGTAATGCTTCTGATATGAGCCAGTCAGGGTCCTGTTGAAGCTTCTCATGCGACAACATTATAAGCGTAACACCCTGTCCTGCAAGCTGTGCCCTTGCCAAAACATCAGTTCCCCGTGTCTCTATGCCACCCGGATGGCTGTATAATGATTCCTGTATCTGCATTGCAAGATTAGGCGGATTCTGGAAACTGAAGTCTACTTCAAGGCTACTCTCTAACCGCCTTCCCTGGGTACGTGATTGATAGCTGAAATCTCTGCCGGGTTCCTTGCCTGCACGTATAAGTGCCTCATATGCCACATATGCCACATCGCTGCCCTTCCATGTATCTGGCACAGTGGCCTGTTGAGTAGTCATTTACCGGCTTTACCTTCCCTGCCATATTCAGCCATCCAGTATCACGGCCCAGCAGACCTTGTCTCCGTTTGTGGCAACATCCACATAGATACTTGAGAACACTACAGATCCACCTACATCTTTGAAGTTTATCTCGATCTCGTTACCGGCAGATAACTCATACCCGTTAGTTGATGTGACATCTGACACGCCCAGATAGGCTATACCACTGTTTGCAGCCAGTGCCTTTGCCTTGATCCACAGTACCCTGTTATTCGTGTTGGATATCTGCTGCTCAGTACCAGCCGTAGAAACTGTAGTTGTGCCGATATCAATGATCATGGTTCCACCAGGTTGATCGTAGTCGCCCCGCGTTCATCATATCCGCTGTATTCCATACCGGTAGCAGAAGCTACGTCTACATAGAAATTGCGGGTACCGCCACTATCGTCCCTGAATGTGAACTCAACAAGCGTTGTGCTTTCAATAGCACTTAACAGGGCAGATCTCAGGTCTTTCGGACTCTTGCCCTTGTAATCTTTATTCAAGTCTATCTGTACTTGATGGCCCCACTTAGCAGGCAGCTTCTTTCTCCATTCCAATGTCAGTGAAACGACATCAGGAGTCTTCTTCTTATAATTGTCAGTGTCGGTATTCGTGGTACGCTCAAGCTCCAGCTTGAACTTGATTGCCCGAAACGTAGTGCCCGCAGATGAACCAAATGTATAGGTAGTTATTCCGTCTGATGTAATCTCTCCCATAGAAGTGTAAGCCGACTCACTGTAATCCGTTGCATATGAGACAGTTACCTTCTCTGTTGAAGAAGAATCCTGTACTTCTACTCTCAAGTTCAATGCCAGCTTATCAACCTCTGACTGTCCTGCATTAAACCAAGGTGTCTCGTGAGTTCCACGGGCTTTATATTCAAAGTCAGACACAAAACTGGGATTGATTATGTCAGACGGGATCTTCATAAACTTAATCTCGCCGTTAAAGCCCCACCATAGGCGATATTCGTCATAGGCATCACTCACGAATATGTGCTGGACACTCTTGCCCTCACTATTGGTCGCTGCAACCCACTTGGTTTCCCACCCCAGGCCGTTATAACCAAGGATGGACGAAAATCCCGAGGAGTCTATAACCGGAGAGCCATGATGGCTCCTCCATTGGTGCGGTACTGAATTTTGAGACTCAAGCGGTGTCTTAGTCGCTGAGTCCACCCCCGCAAACAACTCGTTATGGGAGCCACTCATGTACTTGATGGTGCCCCTATTGTCGGTAGGGAGCCCATCATCCCTATCAGGGCCTGTGATGGTCAATACAGCCCCACCAGCCTGGTTTATATACCTATATAGACCAAGTCCTGCTGGCATATAGATACTGTCTCGCCACCTGATAGTACCCTTACCTGCAAAAGGATGATTCGGAAGTGTCAGCTCTGTCTGGATAAACTTGGCATTAGCAGCATCATGGGCAAAAAGGCCCTTCTTGGTAGCTGCGTACAGGATCGGCTCCCCGCCTGCATCACGGGCTACGAACAGACCCGTTACTGACCCAGCAGGAAGAGGAAGCTTGGCATCAGTATTCTCTTCACCGGCTACTATCGAGTACCATAACTGTCCTGCATAGCTGATACCCCATAGCCTGTCATCCCATACAGCAACATACTGTGTATCAGTAGCATCAGATGTCCAACCCGTGGAAACAGTTGCTCCATCTGAATAAGTTGCAGCCGTTGTACTATTAGCTCCTCTGGTAACCGTGAGTGTGTTTGACGAGATGCTATCGATACTCATGTCTTCGCTATCTACTACTATTATCTGTCCCGCTACAAACCCACTAGCGTCATCTACCGGAACTGAAGTAGCACCAGTACTAGTGATAGCACCATCAAGAGCCGTTGCGAACTTAGAATAATATGTATAGCCAGACCCATTAGAGTCATAGTGTGCGAACACCATGAATGTCACATCTGAAAGAGCCTGCCACGTAACAGTATCTGTTACCCGGTCAGCAGGAGTAGCTAAAGCTGATCCCCATGCGTCTGAAGTATTGTTGTATTTATATATCTTGGAAGCTTCTGAGACACTTCCGTTCCAGGCAACATATATCTCTCCGCTAAGTTCTCCTATAGCTCCTATAGCAGGCCCTGTCAGGCTCGTAGAAGAGGCATTGGCCGCAGCATCATTATCAAGCCCCGGAAGAATCAGGTGGTTCTTGTATCGTAACTGTAGGGTGGACCACCATGCACGGTTAATGTCACCGCCTGCTTCCATGCGGTTAACACCGATCCCGCCACGCCAGTCAGACCACGCTACAACAGAGGTACGGGCCTGGGAATCCTTCGACGTGTCGCCTATGACTACTTTGGCAGGATAGAGCGAGGAGAGAACACTTTGAACAGGCCTTGTAACAGGGTAATAAACACCGTTTAGGTAGATCTCGTTTAGGCTTTCAACCTTTGCCGCCATTAGGACACCAAGCGTACATTAGTTAGTAGGGGAAATGACCGCTTGTCAGATGAAGCTCGTCCAAACCAGAACCCTGCCTGGTTACGCCTCTGGTCAGGGTCTGTAGAAGGCCCGCCGGAACTGGCTGCAAATGCAAGGGCAGTGCCCTGTGCTATCAGGTACTGGTCAGGTATCTCCGGTGTAGACGTATCGGCTGTCAGTAGCGCAGGCTTGTCTCCGCCTACCAGCTTCAGAAGCTTATACGGTGCTATACCGTGAACATATCTGTCTAACACGATATCCTGCGATTCTTTGTCAATACGCCAGAGACTTTTCGGGATCTGTCCCCATACCGCACTGTCATTTCTGACTACCCTAATATCATCCATCCATACTGTACATGCACCAAGATCAGAATCGTATTCAAGCCCAATAGATACGATTGCGGTATCGCTTTCGGGATTTGACATGGATATACGAACAAATGTCCACGTATCCGCAGACAATGCAGGGATATTCAGGCTCTCAAGATCGTTCCCGTCTGCTGTTACGGTTCCGTTATCAAGATGAAGCTTGAGGTTTCCTGAACTCGTAGCCACCGTGCTCTTTACCCACATCTCAATATAGTCATATCCTGAGATATCGGCACTCGTGATACTGTCAGTTATGAAATCACCGGCAGAGAGCCCCGCAGCTATAGTCAGTTTCAGAGACTGTGTTCCCTGTCGCCTGTCCTTGGTGTCCAGGGCCTGTGTAATATCAGAATCAGTAGTCTCATCAAACGTAGTAGCGCAGGCATGAAGCTGTTTTGATTCTACGCTGTTACGGTAATAGATATTCTGTAACATCGAGAGCCCAGATGGTATGTCAAACCGTAGCTGATGACCGTCTGTATGTAATGCAAGAGACTCTACAGGGTCAAAGATCCTGTCAGAGGCATCTATGATGGCCTGGTTAATAAAGTCGTTTAATGCTGTGGGACTGTACTCATCATCCCAGAGTTCGTATGTATCATCCGTAGCTGAAGATGCTGCGATTGCAGGAGATAATGTAAGTGTCGTAGAACTCGACGTGTAATCAGATACCCGTGTGACCTGCCCTGATGTTCCGTCTACATCATTGAAGACAACCCACTTACCGTTATGGTTATCATCTGCGCCTATAAGAGAACTATCTACTATTGTAGTAGTAGATCCGTTTCCACTGGCAGAGGATACATAGACAGCACCAAGATTATAGCCTATAGACTGGCGTATCTGGGCGCGAGTCCTGCCCTGTACTACAGGCATGACTGCCCCCCTTTAGTATTTCTTAGCCTTACGAACCTTCTTGCCGGTACGCTTTGCGTAGGTTGATGCTGCTCGTTTACCCTTGCTCGTATACGGGAATTTCTTCCGTCCGACCTTTGGCATCTGAAGCCTCCCTGCCGTTAGGACTCGTTATCTGTCCTTCCAGCTCAGCTATCTTTGCATCTTGTGCTGCAATAGTTCGGGTCATTGCCTCAACTCTGAGTTGCAGGTTAACTGCCTCTCCGATCTTCTGCTGTAGCACGGATGCTATGTCTTGTTCATTAATTTGTACCTCTGTGATTGCCATTACGGCCTCCCTTTAATCCAGAGTAGTATATGCGATTATTAGAACTCTCATTACGTTTCGTTCTGTTTATCCTGATATCGTTCAGGATCGCACCGATCTCCTTACGTTGCTCAGGCGTAGGAGCAGGCTTGTGGTCTTTCTGCCTGACCTCGGTAAACCATGTGTCAACTGCACTCGATACCATGTCTTCCAGGTGGGCCTGCGAAGTATCCTCGTCTGTAATGACACAGAACTTATGCCGTTTGTTCGTGACAGGATCATGCACCTGGAAAATGTGCTGCTCTATTGATCCGCCGGTTTCTGCGTTATGCCCCACAGGGGCTACGGAGTAATCCGTAACCCCCGGTGGAGTCCAAAGTTCACTTACCATTTAATGCATGTTCATCAGGAATACTGTATGGAACTCATTATCCACACCAGCTTTTCCGTGTAACCTTGCCAGGGCAGGAGTGGTATCAGCAGCAACAGCGAGAAGCTGCCCTGCGTGATTGGAGCTTGCGCCTACCAGTGTACCAACTGCGGGAGTACCATCAATCTTAACAGATGCCATCCCTGATACCTGTACCCAACCGAAGTAATCGGCCTCAAGATCTGCACAGGTTACGCCTACGAATCGTCCTGCAACGGCTGCGGGAGCAACAACAACATCTTTGTAAGGGCTCTTGATAAGACCTACGGTATCCGTACCTGCCGTGATAGCAGTCTGGAATCCGTCAGTCTCATCTATTGTGATTGTTCCGCTTCCACTGGAAGCTATAGCAGCATGAGACTTGATCTTGTACATCTCATGCGGAGTTGTAGATGCCAGGTTAGAAAACAGATACCCCTCTGCATAAAGGTTTTTGGCTGCTGCTGTACCACCAAGAGTGACACCGATGGTTGTTCCACCAGCAGAACCGCTAGTTGATACGACAAGGTCTTCATCATGGTTACCGGCAGGGGCCTCACTGGCTACAACTAAACCCTCGCCAATAGCAGTTCCACCATTCTCTACATAACGGAACACCCTTCCGTCAGGGAGTGCCATCGTAGCACCATAAATCTGTTTCTTGGCCGATGTAGTTTGTTTCTCAAATCCATATCTTCCACTCTGAATCGCACTAAAAGACATTTCTAAAACCTCCTTAAAGGTTAACTTACAGGTTTTATATCCTGCGACAGGCCGATTCTGTACTACCCGGACGATCTCGGCCTATCGTTACAACCATCCGGGTCTTCTATCTAACTTTCGATATCAGGATGATTATCCTTGATATGAGTCCTCAGCTTCATCGCTGCACCCTGTGCATTTGATGCAGTAATAACTTCCTTGCAATGAGGGCACTTAAACAATGACTCAGGTACATCAGCCTTTTCGGGCTCCTCTACAGTATTACACCACTGACATTCACAGCTTTCACTGGGGACCCAGGGGAATAATCCTATCTTAGCCTTACGTAAAACGTAATCAGGACTTCCCGGTACTCCCTTTACTGTAGAGCCGACATCTTCTGATATATTGCCTTCTGCATTGTAACTAGCTTTGTGACGGTATAACGTAACTTTAGGACGATCCTGGTCTATCCAGTCCATCGAAAACCCTACGCTAACAAGTTCTTGTCTCTGCTTATTACGCTCAGTTATTCCTACCATTACTTACCCTCACTTACCTATGCCTAGCTGAAGGAAAGGTCACCAATCTCGGCCCTAAATGCTGCTCCACGGCTATCATCAAGTTCAAATACGCCGTAGTCAGAAGTCATAACTACTTCCGTGGCCCTGAGAGAGGCATCACGCTGTCGCTCAGTTCTCGTATCGACGCTGTTAAGAGCTGCCATAGCAGTCTTATCAGCTATGACACCGTACCCGGAGTCGGTAGTGCCAATCTTCTCGATGTTCCCATCTTCAAAGATACTGACACCATTGATGGGACGAAGTCCACTATAGAAATTCTGCAACAGGTCTACGCTCCATCCAGATGTTAGACCGGCAGCAGCAGCAGTATCAGCAGTAGTGGCCGATGCCTTTGATAGTTCTGCAACAGCATTAGGATGATGGATCATGTACAACTGGTTGCCGAACTTATTAGCCTTTGCCCTGCTTATAGCAGCGTGAACATTCGCAGTAGAGAATGTCTGGTTATCCGCAGAAAGCACTGTGCCTCCATTTAGATTAGGCCACAGAGCTATAACGTCTGTATCCTTCTTCCTTGCCATGCCGTCACCAAGCTGTCGCCCGATCATACTGAATACATTATCGGCAGCTTGCCTGACCAGCTTGTCAGTCAAAATAACCTTGGCCCCGACCTCTGATGCGGTCAGGTCAACCGTGGTCATACCAATATCTTCCTCGTCTACGATATCCACACCGTCCTGAAGATCGCTCATAGTCATCTGTCCCACCTTGGGTACAGTGACCTGCTTGGCTCCCTTCGGAAGAGCGAACTGCTCTAGTAAATTAACAGCCGGAGAATTATGCTCCTCCGTATACCTACTCGCCGCAATAATAATCTTCTGGGCATTTTCCAGATTACCTGCCGTCGCTGTCTGGGCCATAGCTGTTTACCTCCTTATGGTAAGCTATCCAAGTCCTGCTGCTTTTTTCGCCGCCGCCAGTGCTGGTGCTGTCCTGTCTCCGCTGTTGTACCTACTTAGCCAGCTTCCCTCATCAGCAGCCACTTGTGGGTTGCCCTGACTATTATCAAATGACTGGGCAGGCACCTGTGCCTGCTTCAGCCTCGCCAACTCTGCATCGCGCTCCCTGTTAGCCGACATGGCCTTAGCAGCGTCTTCCATAGATTTGGGATCATCGTACGCTCTCAGTGCTCCCATGTCGCCTATGCCAAGATTATATTTATTAACGAAGAACTCTACAGCCATCTGCTTTTCCTGTATATGCCTTCCGTAGTTCTCCGCCTGCTGTACAAGTGTGGCCTGGTACTCCTGGGATTGCATATACTGGCGTGATATCTGATCTGCCTGTTCAGGAAGATACCCCTGCGCTTCCAGTTGACCTTTATACTCGTCTGCCTGTTTCTGTAAAGCTGCCCGCTGTCTCACCTGCTCATATTCTACGGACGCTTTTTGCATCTGTGCCAGTTGCTCTGGCGTGTATTGGGGCTGGGATCCAAACGTGTTTGGCTGTCCGTTATCAGGTACAGGTGCTGTAGCTGCCGGGGCAGGCTCAGTTACTGCGGGTGGAGTAGATACAGGATCAGGGGTAGCAATCCCCTCTACTTGATCCGTAACAGTATTCTCTACCGGCGCATCAACCTGTTGCTCAACAGCAGGCTCTGCCGTATCAGCTACCGGAATCTCAGCTTGTTCAGTCTGTTCCATTGTCATTGCATGTCCCTCCAAGCATAAGCATAAATACAGAATATTGTGATTGTCAAGTTACAGACTACATCATGTAGGTATTTATGTCACTATAAAACTGATTTGCATTACTGTTAATTGCCAAGCTAAGGACGTTAATTTCACAGGCCATAGGTGCCTATATATACTCCTTCCGGCTTTAATAGATCTATATTTACATCCTTTGTCTCGTATCCCCAGTATTGCAATAGGCTCTCTAGATTTTCATCGAGGCGCAGCCGACTTCTTTTATTTTTACCAAGAGCCTCAATTCTCTTAATATCTTCATCTCTCTTACGTTCTTTCTCTCGTCCGTCTGGAAGGTTTTTATAGTCATTCCATTTTGAGGATAGTCTCAAATCCATAGCAGCTTGATCACGGGTGTCGAAATAGCCTGCATTGCTTATCCTATCAACACTATCCCTGTACATACGTTCAAATTCAGGTAGCTTCTCTCTTGAGATAGCCTTGGTATCATTCACGAATTCCTGGCTGAACTCACCAACAAGATAGTTCATTCTTCGATCCCACTCGTCCCAATTGAATTGGCCGGGGAGAGGCTCAAGGGGAACATATGATCCCTCAACTAATTCCTTAATTAACTCCTCGTCTTCTGCGAATAAGATCCTGTTGTAGATATCATTAGCCTTGGCAAAAGGACCTTCAGGGTCGAAATCACGGAAAAGACCGGCATCTTCTGCTCTGCTTCGAGCATCCTGAAGCAGGGTGTAATATTTAGTGAAGATAGCTTTACGAGCCAGCCTGTATGCCATGCCCGGATTGTCGTTATTTTCTGTTGATACACTCCAAGCCTTATTTAACTGCTGGATAAGACCTAGATTTTTTTCATCCTCATTATTAAATAACAAGTCAATTTCTTCATAATAGTTTCCCAATTCAGGATTCCATCTTTTAGTCTCTTCCCTACTCCTTTGAGAAAGTTCAGATACTTCGGGATCACGGGCTATTAACAATCTAGTCTTGGGATCTAGTTCCCATGTACGTGTCGGAGATTCTTCCATATCTTTATATGTGGACCAGGCCTTGCCGTCGCCATAACCTCGTTTATCCACGAGTTCTTCATAACTGCCTTCTATATCAAGTTTATCCTTTATTGATGTTTGTAAATCCATTTCTTTCTCTTCTCTACGCTGAACTAGAGATACCGGCACCTGACGGCCACCGATAAACTCCGCTGCTCCAGCGGCAACCGCTGGACCGACCCCGGAACCTGAAGCCAAAACCTCTATAAATGCCTGTACTGGGAATGGAGTAGTTCTATTCATTACCGCTCGTCCGAATCTTCCGGGATCTTCAGTGAACGCATTTAGACTAAATTCTTCCCCAATGAAGTCCTCCCCATCAATGAAATCAGCAAGACTTCCTGTTGGTATAGCCATCTTACTTCTCCAAAACATCACTATCGGATTCCGAAGAATCACATCGCCATACTTTCCCTTCGCAGCATCTTCCATAACACGGCTCCAAGGACTTGGACGACCTTCCCGACCCGGAATACCAGGCGTAACATTAGCTACCAGCCTAGCCATAGCTCGATACCCACCACCAATTCCATAATACTGACCTCCTAACTCTATTGACATAAAAGCAGCACCACTCCTGGGGTCAAGTGCTTTCTCTATATCCTTTGTGATAGCTTCTGAAGACTTCCCTTTAGCAATACCTATTGCCCCAACGGCACCAGCAACTACTGCGGCACCACCAAACATCATCTGGGCCAACATCTTTCTAGTTTCTACTGCACCCACACCACTGCCTGCCGCATGTGAAACTGTCCCAAACACTGATCGTGTATATCTAGGGGCAAAGAAGAGGAAGGCATTTTCAACCTGACGTTGGGTAGCAGACAAGCCCAGACCCTTAGTAGACGTACCACCCATAATACTATCTGCTATCCGAGCGATCCTGCGTAGTTCTCTTTCCAACTCTGTTGCAGATTGACCCGATCTTGCTGCTTTACTTCGAGCCACCATAGCCATTGCATCATACATCTCTACTCGTCCCACATTCATATAAGCATGAAAAGCTGCCCCAAACCGACGACCAAGAGCACCAGCTACAGGGACTCGGCCTAATATACCTGCTGCTTGATAATATTCAGATAGGGCAGATACATCCATGCCGTGGGCGGATGCATCCTTTATCTTGTCAGCATAGCCCGTCCTCATCCAGTGATTGAAGTAGTCCTCTGGACTCCTAGAAAATAGGGTTCTTAAAGATCCTGCTACAGTTTCTCCCCATCTGCCCTTCCTGTAGAATAAAAGGGGCATACCTTGGATAAAGAACTGTCCTGTATCGAACAAACCAGTTACAATCATCTTCGGTACTGCCGCAAGCATTTCAGCAATACGCAAGAACCCGCCTCGCCTGAGTCCCATAGGTTGTACTAATTGCTTCCTTGCTGCCTCACTAATATCTAGTTCTCCCAAACCCCTTCGTTGCTGCCATTCAGGCAGATCTCTTACCCTTTCACCTCTAGGTCTACGAATTGCCATTACTTGCGGTGTTCCATCTGGCAGAATGATGTTCTTACTTAAAAGCCTTTTCTCAAAAATACTATCCCTAGTCATCTTACTTACAGCTCTAGAGTAAGCTGTTAACTGTTCCAAAGGATCCGACATATAGTCCTTACCAGCCTCCATACCATCTTCTACGGTTTCATATATCCGAGGCGCACCTGGCGACTGTCTTGCAAACACTTTCTCACTACTGACACCAACACTGCCGTCTTCCTTCACTACAAATCTAGGCCAATAATGCTCACGTTTCTTCTTGAATATCAACTGCTTACCCGAAACAAGTTGATAGTTTCTAGCCAGTTCATCTATATATTCGTGAGCATCAGTTATCCACTTTTCCTGCTCGGCAGTTATAAGTCCTTTGGCCCGATGGGCAGCGGGATTTTCTGCTACGTCACCAAAAGCCCTTCGACTGCCATCTACCAGCAACACCTTGCCCTTTTCCGGCCCTTCCCTCGCAACATCAAAGATACGTGTTGTACGATCCAACATCCTGTCGGCCTTAGTAGTGGCAAACCCTATAAGTCTCTCACTTGCGATTGCTTGCTGGCTTTCCTGAAGTAGACGGTATCCATAGCCCTCTGCTACTGCCTCGTTACCTGTTATCCTAGCAACAGAGGCAGGAGTAAACACTCGTTTCACAACAGATTTCATACCAGGCAGTCCAGCAAGCCACTCACCCGCCCTTCTTACGAAGTTAGGAGTTAGGTGTGTGGCGAGGAGTTCATCAACAGAATCACCAGTAAAATTGTCTCCTACGCCAACAGTAGGTGGCTCAGTAGGACCTCGGCCTATGAGGCCATTTATCTCTTCCTTTGATCGTCCTGTCTGTCTTGCTATATAAGATACTTTGGCTGCCTGACCCTTGACTTCTCCACCCGCAAGAAGTTCATCAAAGTTTCTTCTAACAATGGCAGCAGCACTTCTTTTTCCTTGAGTTGTGGTATTAACAGAAGTCTCAGGTACCCGCGATATAATATTATCAATCTCGGCACGAGCAGTACCTACAACACCAGGTACAGCTTCATCAGCAGCCCGTGCGGTGGGGGGGACATCAGCAGCCCGTGCGGGGGCGAATAATACTGAAGGAGGCTGTTTAAGTCCTTCATCAACCCAAATAGCGTCGTAGCCTTTAGCACGAGCATCAATAAGAGTTTTATCTATTGCATCGACATCTTTGGCAAAAGGAAGTTCCTTACTTCTATATATCCGGCTAGCAGGGAAAATAATTTCCGATATCTCACTATCTTGGCCTGACTGTGTAAACTCTCTAGCAAAATTCTTGTCTGTGCTATAGTACCTGCCCTGCCCTCCTTGTGCTTGTCCGCGATACAGCCTAATATTGTCTGCTGTAGTGGCAGGGGTGACATCAGCAGCCCGTGCGGCGGTGGCATATGCTTGTTCTATCCTGTTTATTATTTTACGTTCATTCGCAGAAATCAGTAACTCACCCTCGGCAAGTTCTTCGGGACTCCAAAAATACTCATCTGGAGGCTCATCTAGAAAACCTTGTTCCTCTGCTCTTGCGCCAAGGGGAAGCTCCCCTTCTCGCAATCCACCAAGTTCCTTTCTAGTAAATGTAGCGATTGGCTTTGGTGGATTAAGCGGATCAAACCCTTTACCAAAAGAAATATCTGCTCCAAGATCCTTAATATTAGGAGGTAAATCCGATATCCGAAATACGTGGATAATACCCCCATATCCTTGTTCTCCTATTGGGCTAGTAGACAATCCACCACTTTTTAAGCCCTTTTTAACAATACCTTCTACCTCGTCACTAGCATGAAACATGAAATTTGTTGAAGCCTTACCTAACCGAAGATCATTAATAACATTTATACGGATACTCTCTCGTGCAGTCGCGCCAACTCGTGCGGCGGCGGGGGCAGTGGGAAGAACCGGGGGACGTTGTGGAGTAAGAAAGTCACTTATATTTGTTGCAGAAGGTCTACCACGCTGCAAATCCCAGAACTTCTTAAAAGGACGAGAAGTCAAATCAAGAGTCTTTGTCAGGCCACGAGTTGCTGCCTCTTCAAGTATCTCCATTGGTCGCAGCGCACCTCTTGCTGCACGAGGAAGTAGCCCTGTTCCTGTAATAGCTCCTTTCATTACACGAGCTGCCGGAATAAAAGCCCAAGGTAATTCTTCGGCAAGCCCTCTTCCACCGGGTGGTAACTTATATAATTTCTCTTCTACTTCTCTACGCTCTGCCTGACTCAGCACTCGTCCCTCTTGTTCTTCTATAGCCCTTACCTGTTCTCCAACACGTTGAGCCCTTTCAGTATCAGTAGGATCTCCGCCAATATCTGCCCTATTAAGAGCTTCAGACAGTATTGATCTAGCGGCTTGTGTTCCTGATACACCAATATTGGGGTACATCCTACTTACCAGATCACTAATTGCCTGCATTGAAGGCTTGCCTTCTGGTGTCATGTACTGATCAAAACTCAGAGTAGTTTCACCCTTGGGATAGTAAGGAATTGAACCAAAACGAGTTTGATACCTATGCCATCCTTCCTCTGGTTCAAATTTAAGTGGCAGGTATCGGATAATATCGCTTACAGTCGGTACAACGCCCTTTTTCTGAATAACGTCTATTCCCTTAGTAACACCTTTCCATATTGGAATTGACGGATCTGTTTTCCAGCTTCTCTCCCTAGGACCAATAGAAATAGGTGTGCCGGGAATACCCAGTCGTTGTTCAGGATCGGCTTGTTTCAAACCGAATAAACGCCGCCCCATTTCTGATGGCGTGGGTGGCGGTGCATCTGTCGTAGCCTGATACTTGATCTCAGGAAGACTTTGACGTTGGGTCAGTGCAGGTTGACGTGGAGGTTCCGTAGTAGAGATTGGAGGTGCTGTATAGCGTGTCTTTTCTTCTGCTTGTTTATATGCCTCAAGTGCCCTGGGATCAAAATTGCCCTGATCATCCCACGGCTCTTTTGGAAACTCCTTTAAGAGACTTGGGTATGTCTCTATAGCCTGCTTCCACCTAGCCTTGAGCTTCCTGAGTCGTTCTTTTACATCATCTCCGTTAGGCATTAGTACATGTATCGTGCTGCGGGATTAAACCTGGACGTTGCTCCTCCTGCCCTGAGCCTCGGACTCATGGACGTGTATCGCTCTGTCCAGGGATACTCTTCCAGGTAATCAACAAATGACAGTGATGAGGGATCCTCTCCTGCCCTCATCCTTCTGCCTGCCTGTCCCATAAACTGGTTCATTACGTTTCCGTACTGCCCTGACCAGTAACCCTGTGCCGCAGGTGAGTACCCACCGCCAAACGGTGTTGCAGCAGTTGCACCCGTTCCAAACGGGGCAGCACTGTAGTATGCCGCTTGAGGTTCATAAGGAAGGGCATAATCTTTCCAGAAATTACCCCAATCATCAGGCATTATCTATCTCCCTTACTATCTTAATTATCTCCACGCTATCGGTTGCCAAGGATCAGGTACTGATCCGCCCGGTGCCTGAACACTATACCCTGCTCCTCCCGGAATACGGTACAACGCCTGAGTATATGCATTAGGAAGTGTTACTTGTGGGGCTCCAAAGGCTTGAGAAGCGCTAAGTCCCCAGTCTGCTGAAAAGGGTAAATTACTTCCCGGAACACCAGGTATTGTTGTGGGCGGGGCAACATTATAAGTTCCAGGTGGCTGGTTAAACATAGTGGTAGATTGACCAGCCGTTGGCTCGATAAACATAGTGGAAGACTGGCTAACCGTAGGATCTAACGGGAAAGCGGATGCTCTCTGCATCTGTGCCAGTTGCTCTGGCGTGTATCCTGTTGTAGGATCAAAGTTTGCTCCAGTTTGCCCATAACCTGCATTAAACCGTAGATATGTAGGCTCTGGGATAATTGACGGCCTGTTAGCGAGATCCTCGATCTCCTCAGGGGTTAGCGGAATATCTGATGGCGGAGTAATTGATGCAGGCACCATAGGCTGGGACTTAACAGTTTGATCAACTTCACGACCAGCGGTTGGTTCGGTAAACATAGTGGAAGACTGGCTAACCGTAGGGTCTAACGGGAAACCTGTTGTAGGATCAAAGTTTGCTCCAGTTTGCCCAACATATGTAGGCGTTCTATATCGGTATTGTTCTGGAACAATATTTCTCGACGGGTCAGTGATAAAGGCAAGCCAGTCTGCCGTGGTGGAAGCGGGACCTCCCAGCACTACATCTCCCTTTCCTAGTATTTCACCTGCTCCAAACCGCCGTTGCAACCGCTCCAATCCTCTTTGTCTCATCCTTCCATATATACTTCCGGCAGTAGGGTCATATGTTGCCAGGGCTGTTAATGCCCTTGCTTGTGCTTGATCTGATAATGCAGGTGCCCACCTATCTTCTAACTCTGCACCAGGCTGGACTCCGGTATATCCTAATCCCCGTGCCCTGGCTACAGTAAGGATATCTTGCCAGTTATCAGGCCTAGCTTCACCAACAATACCAGGTAGGCCTCCTCCAGGTATGCCTCCTCTAAGGGCTTCGCCTGCATACTTTGCAAAAGACTGTGTTGGTTCTTCCTCGCCTGTAACGCCACCAAATCCAGTAAGATACTGTCCATAGAGGGGATCATATAACCTTTCTACAGCACTCTGTGCATAGGGATTATCATAATACCCCGGTAATGCGGCTGCGGCTCCAGCACCGAACTGCTGTGCAGCAGGCAGCGTTGGCAGAATTGCGCCCTCAAAGGCACTTCCGTAGATACCTCCTTCTTCCCCAGTATCTACATACCTAAATGTGGTGGGATCCCATCTCAGTGGCATCACTTTTCTCCTTGGCTTACACTAATTTTTATTAAGCCGCTGGTCGTACGTTAAAACGAGGGCCTTTCTGGGCAAACCATGCAGCTATACCAAGCTTCGTTTTGCCAAGACCACGCTCTTCCCGATATCGGTTCAACATACTGTTAAAACCTGCTTCTTCAAGTTTTCCATGTATTCCAATCCCGGTTATGTTTGCATTAGTTTTTACCGCAGCAATTTGCATGGCATTGTTATGTGCTATTTTTCGATCAAAGTAAGAATAACCACTCAGGTCTTCCATACTTTTCCCCATCTCTATTAACTTAGCCATGCTATTATTTCGTGTTTCTTTTACTTTATCAGAGTGGAATTCAGTAGGTGATTCTGTAAATCCCCTCATATAATACTGATAAGGATACTCTACTGTAGTTGGATCTGGTGTTGCCCGATAATCTCTGGGCACTATATTATCTAATACAAATCCACCGAAAGCTGTATCGTGATATGCTGCAAGTTGCTGACGCATACCGGGTCTGGACATTTGAGCACCCATCTTAGAACCGGCTATCATCATAAACTGTTCTTTTGGTGACAGCATAACTATTGGCGGTAAGCTATTGTTTTGAACATACTTAGATCTTTCATCTTCTTCAGCCTCGTTTTCACTTTCAAATCCACTTTCTAAACTGTACTGCACCTTTTGTAAATCTGCTAATGACTGTTCTTCTTCAGGTTGATACAGGATTCCGCGCAACTTTTCAAGCTCTGTTTCCTGAATCTTCGGATCATATGATTGATATCCAACTACATCAGGATCTGCATAAGGATCTGTAGCAGCAGCAGCCGCCGCCTCTGTTGTCTTAAAAAACTCTTCTGTAGGATCTTCGCCATCTGATGGAGGTGGACCGGGAGGCTCATAGCCTGTTCCCAATGCTTCTTTCTGATGTGTTTCCAGATATCCCTTAATATCATTAAAGGTAAGACCTACTTCTTCCAGGCTAATCCTTAGCTGTTCAGCCCGTTCAGGATAATCCTTAATGAATATATCAAGATCCATCATGCCGAGTTCAGGAAATCTTTTATTTGCCGCTGCGGCAAAACTTCTGCTCTTTTCTTCTCGGTCATAAGCTAACTGTACTCTCTCAACATTATTAACAGTAGATCCCATCTGAGCACTGGCAACATCTCCGGGATTGCCGCCATTCAAGACTACTCTTGTATAGTCGTTCATCTCCTTTTCTGAAAGTCCTTGACCATCTCCTAACCTGTTATTGAAGTCTTTAAAAGTAGTGCCGATCTGGCCTTGCTGTCCCTTTTTATTTGTTACTACATCCCAGGCTATCTCTATCGGGCCTCTTCCCTGTGTGATCATTCCATGAAACAGGGCTGGAGAAAGATCCCCGTATGCCCTTAACAGGTCATTGGGATCAATATCTGTAATACTGAATGGCGACTTTCCTTCAAACGGTCCTATAGCCATCTGTTATCCTCTCGGTCCTGCAAGTCCTATTCTACGTAATCGCTCTTCTTCAGTCAGTGCCCCCGGTCTTGGTTGTCCCGGTGGAACTACCGGCCCACCCTGTGGCGTTGGCATAGGAGGCGGTACTCCTGCCATAGCTGGCGGCATGACTCCCGGTGGCTGCATAGGTGGCGGGCCACCTGCTGCGGGGGGAGCGATTCCCGGCCCAGGGGAGGGAGTTCCTGGTGGTGGCCCTGCCATCCCTCCCATAGTCTGGGCCATCTGCTGTGCTTTGGCAAATAACATCGACAGGAGTTCTCCGAGATATAGCTGGGCAAGATCTTCCCTGCCCTGTTTGACAGCAGCCTGGTAGAGTGACCATATACCTGCTTCAGGCAGAGTACGTTCCCCGATCTGTTCCTTGACTGCATCCTCGATCTGGTCGGAGTCCTGTATACCGAGGATGTTGTCCCGTATCCACAGGTCTGGCAGGAGCGGTGTCTGTCCCTCTCTTGCGATCTGTGCCATCCCGTACCTGGACATATCGTCTTCGGGAAGGTTCGTAACGAGTTTTATCTCAGGGTCACCGCCTTCTCGTATCCTTTCAGGAGTAATTGTCTCTGAGAAGTACATCCTGTTATTGTCCTGCCCCGTGAGTTCCATTGCCTCAAATGAGCCTGACTGGTACTGATCACAGAGCATATTAGATATCTGGGTATAGGCTTTTTGCATAGCACCTACGCGGGGCACGAGTACGGACTCCACGCCCTGCCTGAGAGTGTTTATGGCAAACCCTGATAACTGGAACGGTATCTCACCGTAAACCGTATGCGGGATAGAGCCTCTCTGCATCTCTCCCGACACGAGTCCCATAAATGCACCGGACTCCCGTGCCATCTCCATCAGGCCGAGCGGTTCCACGTCCTCGCCCTGTCCGAGGGATATCTCCGTACCTTCCTGGTATGGATCCTCTTCAAGTGTTTTCACACCGTCCCTTGACCTGACCTTCAGTCCCTGTTTCCTTGCCCTTGCCGTAAGTTCAAGCATCACGGACATCATCAGGTTATGCTTGTCGTAGAGTTCTCTTGTTGCCTTGTATACTGACTCTCCGTAGTCTTCAAGCGTATCTTCTATAGACGACCACTCCAGTGACTGAACAAGTGGTGTAGAACCAACAGGGCCGAGGAATACAGGAACCTGTCCCTCGGAGCCGTGTGGTGTGCGCTTCTTAATAAACCTGCCGGGTATAACGACAGTGTTGTACTCATTATCGTAATAGTCATATACCGTAATCCCATCGGTATCCATACGGCTCTCTCCGAGCCTAACACCGTACTGTGACTCTACCTCGTCGAGTGTTTTCTTGATCCTGTAGCAAGCCCATGCAAGACCATCCGGTCCCACGCCCCAGTGAGTGTGCATTGGATCCCAAGGCGTGATATCTACGGTAGTTTTATTATCACTGTTCTTGGTAAGAAGAGCCCTACCCGCATACCAGCCCCTGACAGTTATGTGCCATGCAAGCTGATCTTTCAGGCCGGGTACGAGTCTTTTAGTCAGTCTTTCATCGGCAGAGCGCAGCGCACCGATGATAAACCGTTCCTTATCGTTATTGATATCACGGTTATTGCGGGGATTACCGTTGGGCGGTATCCGCACAATCATATCGGCTGCGGTAAGCCATGCCACGACCTTATCGGCATATGTCTGCGGCTCGTTAGACGTGTAGCTCTGGTAGCCGTCACCCGCATCAAACGGAGTAAGTTTATAGAGCTGGTGATCTGCATCCATACGATCACGCAGCGTATTGGTGGCATCGCGGTGTGCTTCTACCTTATCGATTATATCTTCAGGCCTGGGTCGTGCCATATCAGTGCCTCTTAATCTTTATGAACTCCCTGTTATTAACCACGCCGTACCCGAACCTGCTGACCAGGCCGTAAATCACGGCTTTAACACCGTGGTTGTTCTTATCTTCGGGTGTTTCTCCGACTATGTTGCCTTCCCGGTCAGATTTCCACCTGTAGGCCCGTGTCTGGCCGTCAAACGGGCTCGGCACAGCACCGAACTCGGACAGTATCCCTGTGCAGTTCGGTGCGAACACGATACCTGACTTGCTTGTCATGGGATCTACTTTCATATATCCCTTGAGCCGTTCGGTACCTTCGTTTATCCGTATTTTCTGTGCATCGAGATATATACCTGTCTTATCCATCCACATCTCTGCGGGTGCAGACATGGCCTGGTGCTGGTAGCCTGCTATATCTATTGTTCCCGAATGGACATCGGGCCACCAGGGCCTGTTCGTTGTTACGGTTATGACCTCTTCGGTAGTCAGGCCGCGTTCATATATCTCGTCGAACACGCAGACCTGGCCGTTAATAATCTGTGCCGCTTCTACCGCGTATGCTCCTGCGTACCCCGGGTCCATCCACAGGTACACCGGTTCACCTTTAACGTATTTAAGTTCTGGATCTATATGAAGGTCAGCCCTGAACTCACCGAACACGAGTCCCACGGGCGGGCACGGGATACCCTGTATACGTTCCATGAAGAACTCATCGGAAGCCATTGTCTTGAGCTTGAGTATTTCAGGGTCATTTATCCCTTCCGGGTACAGGTTCGTATTGGAGTATGAGGGTAACGAGAAGGACTGTTCGTCATCTCTTCCTGCCTGCCACGAGGTAAAGAGCTGTGGATACCAGCCGAGTGATCCTTCAAACGTACCTGAGAGGAAGAGCCAGCCCCGTTTCGGTGCGACCCTTGACCTGAGCCTGTGATAGGAGTCGAGATCGAGCTGTGATGCTTCGCAGCCGAGAATCCCGTTAGGGGCTCTCATTGCGAGTGTCCTGGGATCTTTTGCGGATTTCGTTTCTATCTTTGTGCCGTCGGCGAGGACAATCCGTCCGGGGTCAACCCTTTTAGACACTTCCGAAAGGACACCGAGTGTCGCAAAGTCTTCGACCAGGTAATCGAACTCTGCCCTTGTGCGTTCATAGTCTGCGGCGACAAGCCAGTACAGTCCGGGGTCCTCATTCTCAAGGAACCTCGATACCAGGTATTTGGAAGCCACCATAGACTTCCCTGCTTGTTCCCCGCCTGCCACGAGGACAAATCTCTTCCTTGACCTGAGTATACTCGCCTGAAGGGGTGTGGGCATGAACTCAAGCCGCGAGAAGATATAGTCATTTATAGACGGGCTATCAGCCGTTGGTCCCGTCTGTGTCGCTGTTAGATTTCCTGGCAAGGATCCTCTCGGCTTCCTCGACAGCGTTGTCGCGTTGTTCTACCTGTTCTTTACCCTTTGTCTTCTTGTTCTCTTTTTCCCACTTCTTCCATGCGTCGATCATATCCTTACCTGCGCTTTCGACAGCATATCCTGTGCGCCGGTACTTCTCAGGCCAGTGGGCATTGAGCAGGGTTATCAGCAACACGGGATTATCAGACGGCTTCTGCATCTTGACTCTTTCCACCGCCATGTCCTGAAGCCCTTCCCTGAAATCTTCCTGCGCCGATATGTACCTTTCCCTAAATCCCTTTATATCATTCCTGTTCCACGAAGATACCGCTTCTCTCGTAATCCCTATGGACTCACACGCCTTTTTCACCGAACCAACCAGCGTGTACGCGGCCAGGAAAGCATCCTGGTTCGCAAGCATCTTTTTAACAGGAATACTATTATCAGTATTACTCTTCTTCACCATCTCCGCCTCCGCCCGGTATATTGAGAGAACGCCTCATCTCATTTATCCTGTTCCTCGCCACACCCATCCTCACCACGATCTGCCCCACCCTCTGCCTCGATACACCAAACCTGCCCGCAATCAACTCGTAACTCAGGTCAGGCTCCATTAACACCGTTCTCGCTATATCAAGAGACTTACCACTCATCCGGCCCCTCGTACCGCCTTTTCTCTTCTCATACCGGTCATTATAAATACTATATGTACTCATATCACGCTTCCCCACACCTAAACGTACTTCAATATCCCATTACTGTCAATACATGTACCGCAATAACTACACGGAAAT